>OGIE01000006.1_pt1 | contig 221854 bp, 199 predicted proteins | sample 1571581 | NCBI WGS metagenome assembly OGIE01 (sample SAMEA2582021, study PRJEB24529) | metagenome | biome: Human gut stool | place: China | collected 2011
CTCCGCTTTCTTCGGAGCCTCCGGCTGCTTTTCCGGTTTTTCCGTTTTTGCCGGGGCAGGCTTTTCCCCGCTGGGAGCTGCCGCCCGTTCCTCGACCTTCTTTTCCTTCATAATTTCAGCGAAGTTATAGACGGAAACCTGCGGGTTCTTTACCTCCGGTTCCGTCTTTTTTTCCGGCTCCGGAGAAACGGAAACCTTCTCCGGCTCTTTTGGGGGAGCGGGAGGCGTTTCCTTGCCCGGCCCGCTATCCGTTACCGGCTGTTCCGGCGTTTTTGTGGTTTTATCATCTGCCATAAGCATTTACCTCCTGTTTTTTGGCATGAAAAAAGGGGCTCAACTTTTCAGTCAAGCCCCCGTGGGAAGTTCCTCCTTTCTCCGCCATGATACAAAAATACCGCCCGTAGTCTCGTTTGGGCGGTACTTTGTGTAAGATTGGCAGTCCATTATTAAGTTTTTTATTATGTTCCCTTTGTACACCGTTGCAATTGTTGTTGTTGGCATTGATGCAGCAAAAGCAGAAAAATCAACAAGTGAAACAATACTTATAAGCATTATAAATGACAAAAGCAAACTAAAAATCTTTTTCATACAAAACCTCCGAATAAGACTAAATATTACATTTTATATAATATCATCGGCAAAATAAATTTGCAACAAAATAAAAAGAAATGTTGTTGTACAAATATATAATTATATGATATAATACCTTTATATTGAATATCGGAGGACAGAATATGCAGGAATACAAAACCTCGTGGAGAGAAAAAATCTGCTTTGGTGTAGGTGCGGTAGGACTTGATTTAAGCTACGGAATGTTTTATTCATTTTTAAGCTATTATTTATCAAGCGTACTTGGGCTTAAAGAAGCGTTTTTGCTTCTTCTCACTCCTATTGCAAGAATATGGGACGGAATTAACGACCCTATGATGGGTACAATAGTTGACAACACAAGAACAAAACACGGTAAATACAGACCTTGGATACTTATCGGTGCTATATGCAACGCAGTTGTACTCTTTTTACTTTTCACAAACTTTGGAATGAGCGGAACGAAGCTATATATTTACATAGGCGTTATGTACATACTTTGGGGTATGACGAATACAATGGCTGATATTCCGTATTGGAGTATGGTACCTTCTTTCACATCAGACCCTAAAGATAGAAACCTTGTTTCAACCGTTGCAAGAACTTTTAGCGGTTTGGGCCAAGGCATAATTACGGTGGCAACACCTATTATTTTGCCTATGCTTTCAACCGGAATGACAACGGATAAAGGTTACAGTGCAACAGGCTTTTCACGCTGGGCGGGAATATGCGGAATAATGCTTGTACTTTTTTCAACCATATGCGTACTTTCAACCAAGGAAAAAAATGTAGTATACGGTGAAAAAGCCAAGTTTTCATTTAAAAAAATTTTTTCCGTTATTGCACACAATGACCAACTTGTTGTATTTATGATAGTTGCAATGCTTTCAAATGCCGGTTGGTACTTAACATCAGGCACAGCGGTGTACTATTTTTCAGATGTACTTGGTGAGCCAAAGGCACAGAGCCTTTTCCAAACTATCGGTGCTGTCGGCTCAGTTTTAGGTCTTGCTGTAATTCCTATACTTTCAAAATGGATGAATAAAAAGAAAATTTATCAAATTTCACTTATCGCCACTATAATAGGATACATTATGATGTATGTTTTCGGGCCTATTCTTAAAATAACCATAGCACTTGATATTGCATATATCGTTTCATCAACAGGTATAGCGGCAATGTTTGTAGGTCAAACAATTTTTCTTGCAGATATTGTTGACTACGGCGAATATAAAAACGGAGAAAGAAACGAATCAATCACCTTTTCTATGAAAGGATTTTTGCAGAAAATGGCTTACACCATTCAAACAATAGTTCTTTTCGGCGGATTGGCAATAATGGGATATAACAAGCAAATTACAAGTGCCACAAAAGCTATTAACGAAAGCACAAAAGCCGGAATAGGAATTATTTGCTTTGCAATTCCTCCGATTTTGATTTTTATTTCACTTATTGTTTTCACCAAAAAATTCAAACTTCACGGTGAACTTGCAGATAAAGTACACGAACATATTGTTGAAAAGAGAAATAACGAAAAAGCATAATAATAACTACCGGCTAAGCCGGTGGTTTAGATTGTAAAAAAACCCTGCTTCGGCTTTCGCTGAAGCAGGGTTTTTTACAGTTTAAGGCGGCCGTAGGCCGTCCAATATGATTTAAAATTACTTATTTTTGTTTTGTGTATTCTCAATACCTTGGCGAATTCTGCGAACATCACTGAGTGCCTTATAAAGTGAATCATCAATAGCAAGAAGTGTATCATCAGCATAATTATTAACTGCTGTAAGCATTTCTCTTGATTTATTCTGTGCTGTTGTAACCATTTCGTTTGCCTGGTTTGTAGCGTTACCGAGAATATCTGAAGCCTGGTTTTGAGCGTCTGCAATATAAGCATCGCCCTGTTCTTTAGCCTTGGCAATAATATCGGCAGCTTCTGCCTGAGCAGTTTGAGTGATTTGGTCACGGGCAACAAGTTCCCTTGCTTCCTCCTGTGCTTTAGCAATAATATCGGCAGCTTCTTTCTTTGCTTCTTCAAGAATATTGTTTCTTGAATCAACAATAGCTTTAGCCTGCTTTGTTTCCTGCGGAGTGTTAAGACGAATATCTTCAATAATAGTCTTAATTTTGTCTACATCAACTGCATACTTTTTGCTCAATGGAATTGATGTTGCGTCATCGAGTACATCTTCCAAATCTTCAAGTAAAATATCTGTATTAGTCATTTTTAATGTCTCCTTTACATCTTTCGTAAATATCTTTTAATATTTCTTGCGGCACAAACGATGATATATCACCACCGAGTGAGCATACCTCTTTAACCATACTTGAGGACAAAAACATATTTTCGCCCTTTGCAGGAATAAACAGTGTTTCAATTTTTGGATAAAGGCTTTTATTGATAAGTGCAAGCTGAAATTCATAATCAAAATCAGACACAGCACGAAGCCCTTTAATTATGGCATTAACATTATGTTGCCTTGCATAATCAACCAAAAGGCCGGAATATGTATCAATTTCAACATTTTCCTTATCAACACATCGTTTTATAAATTCCATACGCTCATCAAGTGTGAACATAGGCTTTTTAGAACTGTTATTAAGTACCAAAACGATAACTTTATCAAAAAGCTGCGAAGCCCGCTCAATAACATCTTTATGGCCCAAAGTTACCGGGTCAAAACTGCCGGGGCAAATAGCAATTTTCATTTTATTTTAATTCCCCCTTCTATAAAGGGTAATTTTAGTTTTACCATAAGTTCTGACTCTATCAGCATAAAATCCTTCAAATTCATCAGGTAAGTCTTCATCACGCGAAGTTTCGCATATTACTATACCGTCATCACTCATCATAGGAAAAAGAAGTGGCAAGCATCTTTCAATGATTCCCTGCTTATACGGCGGATCAAGAAACGCTATATCAAAACTATCCCTTCTTGAAAGAAATGCACAAGCGTCACTCATAACTATTCTCGCGTTCTGCTCAAGCTTACAGTGCTTAATATTATTTTCAATAACATTATAAGCCTGCTTGTTATTTTCAACAAAGGTGCATTTTTTAGCTCCCCTTGAAAGTGCTTCGATACCGAGCTGGCCCGAACCTGCAAACAAATCAAGAACATTTTTATCTTCAATTTCAAACTGAATCATAGAAAAAACAGCTTCTTTGACCGATTCTGTTGTAGGCCTTGTGACATCTTCGCCCGGCAAAGTTTCAAGCTTTCTGCCGCGCGCAATGCCCGTAATCACTCGCATCATAAATCAGATTCCTCTTAATTTCAAATAAAAAAGTTACAATCTTTTTGATAAATCACTTATCATTATACAAATTACAAAAATAATAGTCAAGTCAATTAAAATTATTTTTACAATTTATGATAAAAATTGTAAATTTCTTGAGCGTTTTTTTCAGAAATACCGTCAACCTGCCTAAGCTGTTCAACCCGTGCTTCTTTAATTGCAGAAATTGTTTTAAAATATTTCATCAAAGCTTTTGCTTTTGCATCGCCTATACCGTTAATTTTTGTAAGAGAGGTTGAAAGCGTGCTTTTTTTATGTTTATTATGATGATAAGAAATAGCGAAACGGTGTACTTCCTCCTGAATATTAGATACAAGGGTAAATACCCGGCGGTGGGAATTTATTTCTATCTCGCCATTAGCCACTTCAATAGCGCGCGTTCTATGCTTGCTGTCCTTAACCATACCGAAAACCGGCACATTAAGTCCCATTGAAGCAACAACGGGCAATACAGCCCTAACCTGCGGTTCACCGCCGTCAAGCAAAATCAAATCAGGCAAAATTTTAAATGTACTTCCGTCTTCATCATTATAATAATGATTAAACCTGCGCGTTAAAACCTCCTGCATTGAGCCGACATCATTCTGCCCGTCAAAACCTTTAATAGCAAACCTTTTATAAGCACTTTTCATCGGTCTGCCGTTATGGAAAACAACCATACCTGCCACATTATCCGCACCAAAAGTATGCGAAATATCATAAGATTCAATATATTCAGGCATTTTATCAAGTCCAAGAAGATTTTTAAGTTCTTCAAGAGTTGCAATTTCCCTGCCGAGTCTACCCTGCTGCTGTGCCAAATGCTCATTTGCATTTGATATACACATATTCACAATTGACAAATGCTCGCCCTTTTGCGGATGAATGAATTCAACTTTTTTCTGCTTTTTGTCTTCAAGAAATTCTTTTAAAAGTTCTTCATCTTCAACTTCACCGTCAATCGCAATGCGAGATGCAACCCTGTCACGCATTGAATAATATCGTTCGATAAGTTCAAATCTTGCCTGCGGCAAATCATCAACAGAATCAATAAGCCAAAATTCCGTATCCGTAAGTTTTCCGTGTTCAAATCTTATAACTTCAAAGCAAGCTTTTTTCTTACCGTTTACAAGTGCAAAAACATCCTCTTCAGGTACATTGATTGAAACCACTTTTTGCTTTTCTTCAAGATTTTTAATAGCTTTTATTCTGTCCCTAAGCTTTGCGGCTTCTTCAAATTGAAGATTTTCGGAACATTCAAGCATTTTTGCTTCCATTTCTTTCACGGCTTTTACACTTCCGCCTTTAAGAAATGCGATTGCTTCGTCAATATTTTTTCTGTATTCTTCAAGCGATATTTTGCCTGCACAAGGCGCACTGCAAATCCCCATAAACCCATTTAAACACGGGCGGCTTTTTTTATAATCTTTCGGAAATTTTTTATTACAGCGCGGAAGTTTAAAAATACGCAAAGTTTCATCAACCGCCTGCTTAACAGAAAAATTAGAAGTATATGGGCCGATATACTGCGAGTTGTCATCTGCCATTTGCTTACATTCCCTGATTTTAGGATATTGTTCTTTAGTAATTTTGATATAATTATAGCCTTTGTCATCTTTAAGCAAAATATTATATTTAGGCTGGTGCTGTTTAATAAGAGAACATTCAAGTACAAGCGCTTCAAACTCACTGTCACAAAGAATATAATCAAAATCGTCAACATTTTCAACCATTCTGATGACTTTAAGCGAATGATTGGAATGACTGCCAAAGTATTGAGAAACGCGGTTTTTAAGTTTTTTCGCCTTGCCAATATATATGATTTTTTTATCTTTATTTTTCATTATATACACACCGGGATGAAGCGGCAATGCCATAGCTTTTTTGCGCAATTGCTTTTCAGTCATTAAATCACCTGCCTAATAAGTTTTCATAAGTATAACATATTTATACTAAAAAATAAAGGCATTGCCGAAGCAATGCCTTTTCTTTGATTTTTAAAACAATAATTATTCTGTAAAACCTGACTTTACGAGAGATACAAGACCTTCAACAGCAGCTTCTTCATCTGAACCGTCGGCAATGATACGAATATCAGTTCCGCCCATAATACCAAGTGAAAGAACACCTAAAAGGCTCTTTGCATTAACTCTTCTTTCTTCCTTTTCTACCCAAATTGATGATTTGAACTCGTTTGCCTTTTGAATAAAGAAAGTTGCCGGACGAGCATGAAGACCAACCTGGTTTTCTACCTTAACATCTTTAACGAACATAATTAAAACCTCTCATTAAATGTACAATATATTGTGGTTAATATAAGTGTTTTTGTTTTCTTATTACTATTATACCACCAAATTAAATTCGGTCAACAATAATACCGTAACTTCGTTTGACTTGTTAATTTCAAATAAAAATTTTCAGTGGTATTTGTGCATATTTCACATATTTTTTTATTCTTTTTCAAGTTTCGACAAAAATTCTCTGTCTTTTTTATCAAGTTCGGCATTTTCAAGCATATCGGGCCTGCGCCTATATGTACGCTCAAGTGATTTATGCCTGCGCCATTCATCCACCTTTGCGTGATGACCTGATAGAAGTACATCCGGCACTTCTCTGCCGTTCCAGCTTGACGGATGTGTATACTGCGGATATTCAAGAAGTGAATTAAAATGACTTTCTTCTTCAAAACATTCATCATCACTTAAAACACCCGGCAACATTCTTGCTACCGAATCAGCTACAATCAAAGCAGGAAGTTCACCGCCGGTCAACACATAATCTCCGACTGAAATTTCTTCAGGTTCAAGTTCTTCAATAACTCTTTCATCAATACCCTCATAATGCCCGCACAAAAGCACAAGATTATCAAGCTTTGAAAGTTCCTTTACCCTTTGTTGAGTAAGTGTTTTGCCCTGTGGCGTAAGATATATCAAATGCGGCTTTTCGCCTATATTTTCACTTATTGCTTTATAGCAATCAAAAATAGGCTGCGGTGCCATTATCATTCCCATTCCGCCGCCATACGGTTTATCGTCAACACGCCTGTGCTTATCAAGCGTATAGTTCCTAATATCAACACAATTTATTTCAACTTTTCCTCCTTGACGCGCTCTGCCTATTATTGATTCGCTCAAAACAGCATTGCACATATCGGGAAAAAGTGTCATTATATCAATTCTCATCAAAAAGCCCTTTCATTGCCTTAATCTTAATAACCTGATATTCCGTATTTATTTCCTTAACTATATCGGGTGTTGCAGGGATAAGAGTATGCTTTCCCCAAGATTCTGTATCATAAATATCACACGAACCGTAGTTAAGCACATCAACAACCTTTCCGTACTCTTCTTCGGTATCTATATCCACCACATAACAGCCGATAAGGTCTGCAATATAATTAGCATCTTCATCAATAGAAGCATCGTCACGGTTACAATAAAGAATTTTACCTTTTACGATTTCCGCCTGCTCGATTGAATCAATACCTTTAAGCTTTATTATTGCAAGATTTTTTTGAGGTCTTACAGATGTAATTTCAACACTGTTTTGCCCCTTATCATCAAAATACAAAGTTTTAAACTGTTTCAAAAATTCAATATCATCACACCAAAGTTGCATTTTTAACTCACCTTTGATACCGTGTGTATTATTTAATTTTCCTACTTCTAAAAACTGTTTCATAAAACATCACCGTTTTTTATTATACTATATAATATATAGTCATTTCAAGCGAAATATTTAAGCAAAACAAAAGACAGATTGAAAAATCAATCTGTCTTTTATTCGGGATTTCCCTACCTCAAAATACTCTTTTATTTCTCATAGTGTGCAATACTATTTTACATTATGTTTTTTCAACTTTCAAGATGTTACCGAGTTGTAGAGCGTTTTATCATCAGTTCCGTTCACACCATGGTGAAAAATCAAAAAAGGAAGTATCGAAAATGATACTTCCTTTTTTGGCGCAGAAGGAGAGACTCGAACTCTCGCGCCGGTTACCCGACCTACGCCCTTAGCAGGGGCGCCTCGTCACCAACTTGAGTACTTCTCCATTTATGCACAAACCGCTGCGCTGGGGGCAACGATCAGGCTATACAATTGTTTTTGTCTTAAAAAGAGGTGGCGGAGAGGAAGGGATTCGAACCCTTGGCTCTGACGAGTCACTGGTTTTCAAGACCAGCTCCTTAAACCGCTCGGACACCTCTCCGTTCAGCGACGGATATTATAATATCATTTTTTTGGAGCAATGTCAACACTTCTGCGCAGTTTTTTCCCGATTTTTGTGTCACAGGACATGCCCGCCCGCATACACTAAGGATGAAGTGAAGCCATTCACTACCATTTTTAACAGGGGGATTTTGACCATGCCTGACAACAAACATATGGGGGCGAACAACCGCGAGGCTGTTTGTGTGGATGCCGGACGCGTGTTTGATTCGTGCTGCGACCGCGATTGTCTGGAGGATCTGCGGGTGTATTTTACCGAGCAGGATCAAATGATGGTGGATCACGCCGTCAATGTGCGCGCCCGCAAAGCCGAGGTGATCACCACCTACATTGATGTGGAAGCGCTGCCGTTTAACAAAGGCTGCTATTCGTGTGATCTCACCTTCTATTTTGAGGTGTATGTGGATGTGATCACCGGGCGCAACGCTCCGTGCAGCACCATTTGCGGTGTTGCGATGTTCCAAAAGCGCGTGATCCTGTACGGCGGCGAGGGCAGTGTAAAAGTGTTCAGCAGCGAATTCCGCGCCGACGGCTGCGACCCGCAAGACGCGCCCACCCGCAACCTGCCTCGCTGCAATGTGCAGGTGGCCACGCCGGTCATTTTGGATTCACGGGTCAGCGATCCATGCGACCGTGTGTGCCGCCCCAGCAAGAACGACTGCGGCTGCGAATGTGGATGCAGTCGACTGCCGTCCTGCGTGTCCTGCCGGTTTAACGGCGCCTTCCGCGAGGATGATGATTGCCGCATTTTGTGCGTCACCATCGGTGTGTTTACCATTGTACAGCTGATTCGCAGTGTCCAAATGCTGATGCCGGTATACGATTACTGCATGCCCACCAAGGAGTGCAGCCCCAACACCGACAATCCGTGCGATCTGTTCCGCAAAATGAACTTCCCAGTGGATGAATTTTTCCCGCCCAAAGAGGAGCCGGCATGCGGCTGCGGCAACACCGGCAGCAATCCTCATCGATAACCCATCTCACAAAAACGGACCGGTGATATTTCACCGGTCCGTTTGGTTAGGAGGCTGTTTTGACAGAACAGGTTTATAATCGCGCCCGTGCCGTGGCGTATGCTCAAAAATGGGCGTTTTCACGCAATCCCGCTTTTTTGAATTTCGATGGCATGGGTGGCGATTGCACCAACTTTGCATCGCAATGCCTTTACACCGGAAGTGGCATTATGAATTATACCGACACATTCGGTTGGTATTACCGCAGTAGCCGGGACCGCAGCCCGTCATGGACCGGCGTCCCCTATTTGTACAATTTTCTGATCAGCAACAAAAGCGTTGGTCCCTATGCCGTGCAAACAGACGCACAGCAGGTGCTGCCGGGCGATCTGGTTCAGCTGGGAACCGCCGCCGGGCAATTTTATCACAGCCCGGTGATCGTCGCCGCAGACGGCGACGACATATATGTGGCCGCCCACACAGACGATGCGTATATGCGACCGCTCAGCAGTTACACATACGACCAGGCGCGATTTTTACACATTGTCGGTGTGCGCCACTGGTAAGCATGGTTACGACAGGCTGTCCAGATAATTTTGCAGAATGATGGTCGCCGCCACCGTATCCACCACCGCTTTGCGCTTTTTGCCGCGTGTATCGGTCTGGTTCAAATAACCGATGGCCGAAACCGTGGTCATGCGTTCATCCCACAAGTGTACCGGCAAACCGGTTTTATCCCCCAATGCTTTGGCAAAGCCCTCGGCACGCTGAGCGCTTTCGCCGCAGCTGCCGTCCATGTTGCGGGGGTGTCCCACCACAATTTCGGTTGCCTGCCGCTCGCGTACCGTGTCGGCGATCTTATCGCAAAGCACATCTAAATCCTTTTCTGCTATCGTCCCCACCGGCGACGCCAAAAATCCACTTTCGTCTGAAATAGCCAGCCCAGTGCGAGCCAGCCCTAAATCCACCGCCAATATCCGCATAAAATCTCCTCCCCTGTTCACCGCCACCAGCTGTTCTTTTCAGCAGGAGACGCGTCCTTTTCCGGCAAATGGGCGTGGTCGTTTTCTGTTAACACCCGTACGGTATCACCGTCAATCTCCAACGTGCAGATCGCTGTGTTATCGCACCAGCCGACCTCGTTTAAGCGTTCGATCGGCCAGCCCTTTGCAAAGCAAAGGGCATTGCGGATTGCGCAGCCGTGTGATACGACCGCCACGCGCTGTCCGTCACAGGCAGCAGCAATGGACAGCAGCGCCTCTTTCATCCGGTCATAAACAGCACGCATCGGTTCGCCGCCATCGGTGTGGAAATTCCACGGTTCCTGCAGCCAGCGGCGGCTTTGTTCAGGATCCAATGTGGGCAGATCCGCCCATTGCTTGCCCTCCCAGCTGCCGCCGTTGATCTCTATCAGGCGTGCATCCTGATGAATCGGCAGATCATGGTAGCGATTCACCGCCTGCGCGGTGCGCATCGCCCGCAGCAGCGGGCTGCTGTATACCGCATCCAGCGGTACGGTGCGAAAGCGTTCCGCCAGCCGTGCAAGCTGCTGCACCCCCGCCTCGCTGATATCCATATCGATATGCCCTTGGAAAAGTCGCTGGCGATTGCCCTTGGTTTCACAATGGCGCACCAGATAGATGGTAGTCATAAAAAATTCGCCCCTTTGACTGCCAGTATAGCAGAAAAGGGACGAATTCGCAAGGTGGTTACTCTTTTTCGGATTCCCAGCGATGACCATACAAATCGGTCACATAATCACCGTTAAAACACGCAAAGCAGAAATGATCCGATCCATAGACGCTTTTCAAATCCTCCACCGTTAAAAAGCGCAGCGAATCGGCACCGATGTAGTCACACAACTCGGATTCGGACAAATGACCGGAAATCAGCTCCTCCGGTGTGGAGGTATCCACTCCGTAGAAACAGGGATGCAATATCGCGGGCGAGGCAATGCGCACATGCACCTCGGCGGCCCCCACCTCTTTCAGCATACGCACGATCCGGCGCGAAGTGGTGCCGCGCACCAGCGAATCGTCAATCATTACAATGCGTTTGCCTTCCACCACTGTGCGATTGGCGGACAATTTCATCCGCACTCCCAAATCGCGTCGATTTGGGGTCGGTTCAATAAAGGTGCGCCCTACATAGCGGTTTTTGACCAGCCCCATTTCATATGGCAGACCGGATTGTTCGCTGTATCCGATCGCCGCTGACAGGGACGAATCCGGCACCCCCACCACCATATCCGCCTGCAGCGTACCGGCATCACGACGCGCCAGACAGCGACCGGTTTCTTTGCGCACGGTGTGCACATTCAAGCCATCCACATTGCTGTCCGGACGGGAAAAATAGATATATTCCATGGCGCACAGCCGATGCTCGGTGTCGTTGGTGTAAAAGCTGGAGGATACCCCTTGTGCGGAAAATTTGAGTATCTCCCCCGGTTGAACATCCCGCCAAAAGTCCGCTGCCACCAAATCAAAGGCGCAGCTTTCGCTGCTGACGCAAAACCCATCCCCAAGCCGCGCGACACTGAGCGGGCGCAGACCGTGACGGTCGCGGATGGCATACATATTCTTCTCGGTCAAAATCAAGAAAGCAAAGGCGCCCTCCAACCGGCGGCAGGCTTTTTGAATTTTTTCCAGCAACGGACCTTTCTCCTTTTGGATAAGGTGCAAAATAATCTCACTGTCGCTGCTGCCGCTAAAAATACTGCCCTGGCTTTCCAGTTCCCGCCGCAGCTGATCGGCATTGACGATCTGGCCGTTGTGTGCCACCGCCAGCGTTCCCATAAACGCACGCGCCAGCATGGGCTGGATGTTTTCTCGCTCGTTGCCACCGGCGGTCGAATAGCGTACATGCCCAATGCTGTTGGAACCGGTCAGCTCTCGCAGATCATCGGCAGATACCGCTTCGGTCAATAATCCGTCACCTTTTCGGCAACGCACGGTTTCGCCATCCGCGGTGGCGATGCCCGCCCCCTCCTGTCCGCGATGCTGCAGCGAATGCAGCCCGTGATAGGTCAGTTCCGACGATTCCGCCTGTCCGTATACGCCGAACACGCCACATTCTTCGTGCAATTCCTGTTCCATGCTGTCATACTCCTTTGTCTGACTGGTGTTTCTATAACGGGGAAAAGTCTTGGCGGTCAAAAGACCGCCAAGACTTTTTGGCTATATCCGATCAATCGTCGCCCTGCAGCGCGTCATATCCACGCTCGCCGGTACGCACACGGATCGTATCCTCTACATCGTACAGGAAGATCTTGCCATCGCCGACATTGCCGGTATACAGCGCCTTGCGAGCGGTTTGTACCACCGTTTCAACCGGCACCTTGCTGACAACCACTTCCACCTTCATCTTGGGAAGCAGCTTGGCTTCATCCAGCTTAACGCCACGATAGTACACGCTGCGTCCTTTTTGGACACCATAGCCGAGCACCTGTGCCACCGTCATACCGGTAACCCCGATGCTATTCATGGCTGCTTTCAACGCCTCGAAGTGCTCTTGGTTGAACACCATGACCACTTTGGTCAGTTTGTGACCATTCTCGCTGACCGCCTGCTCCGCCGGCATATGCACCACCGGAACTTCAGTCGCTTCCGCAGTTTCAGCCACAACCGGAGCCGCTTTGCCGTCCAGCACTTCCGGAACCATCTGGAAGTCACCGTACGCGCTGGAGATACCATGCTCGGTCACATCCAAGCCGCGCAGCTCTTCTTCACGGCTGCAGCGCAGACCGATCGTGTGTTTCAGCACTTGGAACACAATGGTCATGGTCACCGCGACCCACGCGATCACCGAGATCATGCCCAGTGCCTGCACGCCCAACAGATGGAAACCGCCGCCATAGAACAGGCCCAGCTCATTGCCGTTGTTACCGCAGGAGAACAGACCAACCATCAACGTACCGGTAGCACCGCACAAGCCGTGCACACCAACCGCGCCAACCGGGTCGTCCACTTTCAGAACCTTGTCGATAAACTCGATGCCGAACACTACCACAAAACCGGCGATCAAACCGATGAAGAACGCACCGTTGGTATCCACCGCATCGCAGCCAGCCGTGATGGCCACCAGACCAGCCAAAGAACCGTTCAGCGTCATCGACACATCGGGTTTTTTATAGCGGATCCAGGTGATGATCATAACCGTCACCGTCGAAACGGCTGCCGCCAGGTTGGTCGTAGTGAAGATGTTGCCCATCGCTGCCAGTTGGTCGCCCTCGGCGTTCACAGTGGAAGCGCCGTTGAATCCGAACCAGCAGAACCACAGGATAAACACACCCAGAGCGCCCAGAGTCAGGCTGTGACCCAAAATCGCGCGTGGCTTTCCGTTCTTGTCATACTTGCCAATACGGGGCCCAAGGATCAGCGCGCCGATGAACGCAGCCACACCGCCGACCATATGTACCGCCGTGGAACCGGCAAAATCATGGAAGCCGAGTTGCGCCAACCAGCCGCCACCCCAGATCCAGTGACCGGAAATGGGATAGATAAACGCGCTGATCACGGCACTGTAAATGCAGTAGGAAATGAATTTCGTACGCTCAGCCATAGCACCGGAAACGATGGTGGCCGAAGTCGCACAGAACACAGTTTGGAACACGAAGTATGCCCATTTGGGAACACCGGCGGGCAAGATCGCGGTATAGGCGCCCTGGGTCAGAAAATCAATTCCGCCGATTAGAGCACCGCTGCCGCCGAACATCAAGCCAAAACCAATCAGCCAGTAGATCGGTGTGCCGATACAAAAGTCCATCAAGTTTTTCATGATGATGTTACCGGCGTTTTTCGCACGGGTAAAACCGGTTTCCACCATCGCGAATCCTGCTTGCATAAAGAACACCAGCGCTGCACCCACCAGCACCCATATGGTGTTTACAGATGAGTAAGCCATAACAAGATCCCTCCATTTTGCATGTTGTGATTTGTTTTTTATACATGGCCGTGTACAAAAAAAGAAAGGTGCCGGGAACGGAAAACCGTTCAACCAGCACCTTTGCTTCTGTCGCTTAGTATACACTCCCATATTCCATTTGTCAAGACAAAAATGAAATATTTTTTAATAAATTTTGCATTTTCTTTTATATATGGGCAACTGCATTGCTTTTGCCCGTATATTTTGAAAGTTAATCTTTGTTGACTTTCAAAATCACAAAGATTTATAAAACACGCGCAGTCGTTCCATAGCTTCCTTGGTGTTTTCGGGGGTGCCGAAAGCGGTCAGGCGGAAAAAGCCTTCGCCGTTTTGGCCAAAGCCGCTGCCGGGAGTACCCACCACATGCGCGCGGGTCAGCAATGCGTCAAAAAAGTCCCATGAAGTCATTCCATGCGGGCACGCCAGCCACACATACGGCGAGTGTTGTCCGCCAACATGCCAAACACCCAACTCAGTCAGTGTTTCGGTCATCAGCTTGGCATTGCCCTGATATACCGCCAACTGCTCACGGCACTGCTGCAAGCCCTCCGGCGTAAAGACCGCCGCCGCGGCACGCTGCACCGGATAGGAAACGCCGTTAAACTTGGTGGTTTGCCGCCGCAGCCACATTTTCTGCAGCGACATTCCCTCGCGGGTCAACTCGCCTGGCACCACCGTATAGCCGCAGCGCGTACCGGTAAACCCGGCGGTTTTGGACAGCGAGCAAAACTCAATTGCACACTCGCGCGCACCCTCAATTTCAAAAATACTGCGGGGCAGCGCAGGATCCTGAATAAACGCCTCATAGGCGGCGTCAAAAAGCAAAATGGCATCCTGCTGTCGAGCAAATTCCACCCACTTGGTCAGCTGCTCTTTGGTATACACTGCGCCGGTGGGGTTGTTGGGCGAGCACAGATAAATGATGTCCGCCGTCTGTCCCGGCTCCGGCATCGGCAAAAAGCCGTTGTCCCGGTTGGCGTTCATATACACAATGCGCCGTCCCGCCATCAGGTTGGTATCGCGGTACACCGGATACACCGGATCGGGAATCAGCACGGTATTATCCGCGTCAAACAAATCCAAAATATTGCCAAGATCGCTTTTGGCACCGTCGCTGATAAAAATATCATCGCGCGGCAGCTCCACCCCAAACAAGGCGTAATATCCCTGCACGGCATCGCGCAGAAAATCGTAGCCCTGCTCCGGACCGTATCCACGGAAAGTGTCCTTAACGCCCTGTTCGGCGGCGCCGGTTACCAACGCATCGCGCACCACCGGGCACAACGGACCCGCCACATCGCCGATACCCATCCGGATAATATTTACATCGGGGTTCTCGCGGCTGTATTCCGCAATTTTATGCGCAATCGTGGAGAACAGATAGCTATCCTCCAACGCGGCATAATGCTTGTTCACCTTCATTCGGCATCCTCCTTATACACCAGCGCCGACGCCCGCTTGTGCGCGCTGCGCGCGTGCATGGCTTTGATCTTGTCTACCATATCGGCAGGGCCCTCGCCGGTGAGAATATAATGATCCAACGCCGCATAGGTGATACCCATTTCCTGCTCGTCGGTCTGCCCCTCGAACAAGCCCGCCGAAGGAGCCTTGCTGATGATGTTGGCAGGCGCATTCAGATAGCGCAAAAACTCGTAAATCTCCCCCACCGTTAAGTCGGCAATCGGGTTGATATCGTAGGCGCCATCCCCCCATTTGGTGAAATAGCCGACATACGCTTCGCTGCGGTTGCCGGTGCCAGCGACCAGACACCCGCGGCTTTGCGCAATGGTGTACAGGGTGGTCATACGCAGCCGCGGTGCAATGTTGCCCGCCGCCATATCCGCGATTTCCTGCACCGCCGACACCGCTTTCAATTCCGCTTCTTTCACCGCAGTCAAATCCACCTCGATGGTGGCGATATCAAACTGGCGGGCCACATCCAAGCCGTCATCCCGATCCTCGCCATAGTTGCGGGCGGACGAGCAGGGCATCACCACTCCAAGCGTGTTTTCGCTGGCCATGCGGCACAAAATGCCGACCAGCGCGCTGTCCTTGCCACCGGAGTTTCCGTAGACAAAACCTTTGGCACCGGAGTTCTCCAACGCTTTTTTCAAAAACGCGACTCGTTTTTCGGTTTCGCGTGCATAATCTCGACTCATTTGGCATTCTCCTCTCTTTCAACCGCTGCGGCAATAAACGCACGGAACAACGGATGCGCTTTGTTGGGACGGCTCTTGAACTCGGGGTGGTACTGCACACCGACATAGAACGGATGGGACGGAATCTCCATCGCTTCGACCAGATGATTATCCGGCGAAGTACCGGAGAAAACCACGCCCGCGTTTTCAAACGCCTCGCGATATTCGTTGTTGAACTCGTACCGATGACGATGACGCTCGTCGGTGTGATCCTGACCATACGCCTGCTGCAGCCGCGTTTGCGGCGCGATGCGGCAAGGATAGGCACCCAGCCGCATGGTACCGCCCTTGGGCAGATTGCCCTGCTGATCCGGCATCAAATCGATCACACAATGCGCGCCGTCCTGCAAGAACTCGCGCGAATGGGCATCCTCCAGCCCCAGTGTGTAGCGGGCAAAGGCGATCGCCGCGATCTGCATACCCAGGCAAATACCAAAATACGGCACTCCTTTTTCTTTGGCATATTGTGCCGCCACGATCATACCCTCGATACCGCGACCGCCAAAGCCACCGGGCAAAATGATACCATCGGCTTCGCCCAGCAGATCGTGGACGGTATCCGGTGTGATCTGTTCGCTGTCCACCCAGTCGATTTCGACCCGGGCACCGTTCTCCCAGCCGCCGTGGCGCAGCGCCTCCGCCACTGACAGATAGGAATCGTGCAGCTTCACATATTTGCCGACCAGCGCAATGCGCACAGTGCGGTGGCAATTCTGGATACGCCCCAGCATGGACATCCAATCCGCTAAATCGGGAGCGGAATCGGGCAGCTGCAATTCACGCAGCACAATGCGTGCCAACCCCGCTTCTTCCAGCATAATCGGTGCTTCGTACAACACCGGCAGAGTCAGGTTTTCGATCACGCAGTCCTCCTTGACATTGCAGAACAACGCGATTTTTTTCAGCACGGATGCTTCCACCGGCTGATCTACCCGCGCCACGATCACATCCGGCATTATACCGAAGGATTGCAGTTCTTTGACCGAGTGCTGCGTAGGTTTCGATTTGTGTTCGCCGGAGGATTCCAGATACGGAATCAGCGTTACATGGATAAACAGGCAGTTTTCGCGGCCAACCTCGTGCCCCACCTGGCGAATCGCTTCCAAAAACGGCTGGGATTCGATATCGCCGGTGGTACCACCGATCTCGGTGATAACAATGTCTGCATCGGTCTTTTTCTGCACCGCATAGATGAAAGACTTGATCTCGTTGGTGATATGCGGGATCACCTGTACCGTTTCGCCCAGATACTCGCCGTTGCGCTCTTTGTTCAGCACATTCCAATACACCTTGCCGGTGGTCAGGTTGGAAAACTGGTTCAGGTTTTCGTCGATAAAACGCTCGTAGTGACCCAAATCGAGGTCGGTTTCCGCACCGTCCTCGGTCACGAACACTTCACCGTGCTGGTACGGGCTCATGGTGCCGGGGTCAATGTTGATATAGGGATCCAGCTTTTGCGCCGCCACCTTGAATCCACGCGCTTTCAGCAGACGACCCAGCGAGGCCGCCGTGATGCCTTTGCCCAAACCGGACACCACACCACCGGTCACAAAAATATACTTTGCCATTAGATTTCTACCTCCCCTGTAAACACCGTTTCCGCCGCGCCGGTCATCCAGACCGTGTCATCCGTATAGCGAATGATCAGATCGCCACCCCGCAGCTTCACGGTAATATCCTCGTTTTTATCGCAATACCCATTCAGCACGGCAGCCACCGCCGTGGCGCAGGCACCGGTACCGCAAGCCAGCGTTTCGCCGCTGCCCCGCTCCCACACCCGCATTTTCAAGGTGTGGCGATCGATCACTTTTACAAACTCGGTGTTGACCCCTTCGGGGAACAGCGGGTGCCACTCGAACTGCTGCCCCACACTTTCCAGCGGGAAGGTATCCACATGATCTACAAATACCACGCAATGGGGATTGCCCATCGATACACAGGTGATCTCCCACTCACGATCCCCAATGGTGACCGGTGTTTTCACAATCTGGTCGCCGGACAGCTTGACCGGAATCTTCTCCGGTGTCAGCACCGCTTGTCCCATATCCACCGTGACCGCTTTGGTTTTGCCGTCACGCACCGACAGCTTCAGCGTTTTGATACCGCTCAGCGTATCGACAGTCATGGTTTCGCGATGCACCCGACCACTGTCGTACAGATATTTGCCCACGCAACGGATACCGTTGCCGCACATCTTGCCTTCGCTGCCATCCAGATTGAAGATGCGCATCTGCGCGTCCGCCACCTCCGACGGGTTGATCAAAATCACGCCGTCGCCGCCGATACCGGTATGGAATTTGGACAACCGCACACTCAGCGTTTCGGGATCGCGTACCGTTTGATCAAAGCAATCGAAATAAATGTAATCATTGCCACAGCCCTGCATTTTGACAAAGGATAGTTTCATGCTCTCTCTCCTCATATGGTTGATATCTACCAGCTCGATGCTGCCGGGGCGGTAACGGCTCTTCATACTGGAAGCCAGCGCTGACGCCGTATCCAGTGCTGTCAGGCACGGAATGCCCCGCTCTACCGCCTTGCGGCGCAGCTTCACGCTGTCGCGTGCCGGAATACGCCCCTTGGCTGAGGTGGACAAAATATACTGGATCTTGCCGCTTTCCAGCAGCGTCATGGTGTTTTCGTCCGATTCGTGGATCTTGTTGACCTCGGTCACCTGCATACCGTTGTCGCGCAGCACCTTGGCGGTGCCTTTGGTCGCGTAAAGCTGGAATCCTAACTGGGCATACTGCCGCACCACATCCGCGATTTCCGCTTTATCCGAATCGCGCACCGTCACCAACACGCCGCCGCGCGTTTCCATATGGTACCCGGCAGCCAGCAATCCTTTGTAGATGGCTTCCTCCATCGTATGGCCGATGCCAAGCACTTCGCCGGTGGATTTCATCTCCGGCCCCAGTTGGGTATCCACATCCATCAGCTTTTCAAACGAGAACACCGGCACCTTCACGGCATAATACGGCGATGCCGGATACAAACCGGTGCCATACCCCATATCCCGCAGCTTTTCACCCAGCATAGTGCGGGTGGCCAAATCCACCATCGGCACACCGGTCACCTTGCTGATATACGGCACGGTACGCGACGAGCGGGGATTCACTTCGATCACATAAATCCGGTTTTCGTGAATCACATACTGGATGTTGACCAGACCCTTGGTGTGCAGCGCCAACGCCAGCTCGGTGGAATAATGAATCAACTGTTCGGTCTGTTTGGGCGAGACGTTCCATGCCGGGTACACCGCAATGGAGTCGCCGGAATGGATGCCCGCGCGTTCAATATGTTCCATAATGCCGGGAATGAGTACCTCTTCCCCATCACAGATCGCATCCACTTCCAGTTCCATACCCATCAGGTATTTGTCGATCAGCACCGCATTTTCCACACCGTGTGCCAAAATGATCTTCATATACTCGCGGATATCCTCGTCCGAAAAAGCGATGATCATATTCTGACCGCCCAGCACATAGCTGGGACGCATCAGCACCGGATAACCCAGCCGGCGCGCTGCTTGCAGCGCTTCTTCTTCAGTAAACACAGTATCGCCCGCCGGGGCTTTGATTCCCAGCCGATCCAGCAGCTCGTTGAACCGGCCGCGATCCTCCGCCGCATCAATGCTGTCGGCTGGGGTACCGAGGATCGGCACGCCGTTTTCCACCAGGCACTTGGTCAGCTTGATCGCGGTTTGACCGCCAAACGCAACCACAGCGCCCACCGGACGCTCCACCCGCACAATATTCAGCACATCTTCGGGGGTCAGCGGTTCAAAATACAGCCGGTCAGCGGTATTGAAATCGGTGGAAACCGTTTCGGGGTTGTTGTTGACGATCACCACATCATAGCCCGCTTTTTTGAGTGACCAGACGCAATGCACTGAGGCATAGTCGAACTCAATACCCTGCCCGATGCGGATGGGACCGGAACCAAACACGATCACCACCGGCTTTTGGCTGCCCTTTTCCTGAATGAACGCGGATGCCTCGTCCTCGCTGTCATAAGTCGCGTAGAAATACGGCGTTTCCGCATCAAATTCCGCACCGCAGGTATCCACCATCTTGTAAACCGCCGGCAAAGTGGGCAGCTTTCCTTGTCCGGTCACGCGGCGAATCGCCGTATCCGGAAAGCCGTACCGCTTGAGCTCATGGTAAAACGCATCGGTCAACGGTTCGGTCGCCATACGCTGTTCCAACTGCGCGATGTGCGCCAGCTTATACAGGAACCATTCGTCGATCTTGGTCAGCTCGTGCACATCGTCAATGGACAGCCCGCGGCGAATCCATTCGTATACTGCGAAGAGGCGCTCGTCATCCTGCGCCGCGATCTTGTCCCGCAGCGCAGCATCGTCCAGCTCCTGCATGGCGGGCATCGCCAGACTATCCTGCGATATTTCCGCACCGCGCACCGCTTTCAGCAAGGCCTGTTCAAAGCTTTGGCCGATCGCCATCACCTCGCCGGTGGCTTTCATCTGGGTGCCCAGATGACGCTGGGCATACACAAACTTATCGAACGGCCATTTGGGGAATTTGACCACCACATAGTCCAGCGCCGGTTCAAAGCAGGCGGTGGTTTTGCCGGTCACTTCGTTGCGAATTTCGTCCAGCGTGTAGCCCACCGCGATTTTGGTGGCCACCCGCGCGATCGGATAACCGGTCGCTTTGGACGCCAGTGCCGATGACCGCGACACACGGGGGTTCACCTCGATCACCGCATATTCAAAGCTATCGGGATGCAGCGCGAACTGGCAGTTACAGCCGCCCTCGATACCCATCGCTGTGATAATGTTGAGTGCCGCGCTGCGCAGCATTTGGTATTCTTTATCCGAAAGGGTCACCGCCGGGGCGATAACCACCGAGTCGCCGGTGTGCACACCCACAGGGTCAAAGTTTTCCATGGAGCAAACCGTGATCACATTGCCGGCGGAATCGCGCATCACTTCAAATTCGATCTCTTTCCATCCGGCGATGCCTTTTTCCACCAAGATCTGGGTAATGGGCGACAAACGCAAACCGCCCTCGGCGATCTCGCGCAATTCGTTCTCGTCTTTGGCAATACCGCCGCCGGAGCCGCCCAGTGTAAACGCGGGACGCACGATCACCGGATACCCGATCTCCTGTCCGAAAGCCAGCGCATCCTCCAGCGTGTTGACCACACGCGACGGAATCACCGGCTCACCGATCGCCTCCATCGTATCTTTGAACATCTGGCGATCTTCCGCTTTATCGATAGTTTCAGGCACCGCACCCAGCAGCTGCACATTGTTCTTTTCCAAAAATCCCTCTTTGGCCAGCTGCATAGACAAAGTCAGCCCTGTTTGCCCGCCAAGTGTAGACAACAGACTATCCGGCTTTTCCTTTTGGATGATCCGCTTGACGGTATCCAGCGTCAGCGGTTCGATATACACATGATCCGCCATGGCGCCATCAGTCATTATGGTGGCAGGGTTGGAGTTGACAAGCACAACCTCCAGCCCTTCTTCTTTCAGCGCGCGGCACGCTTGGGTGCCGGCGTAGTCAAATTCGGCAGCTTGTCCGATCACGATAGGACCGGACCCGATGACCAAAACTTTGTGAATGTTCGGATTCAACGGCATTGCGGCTCCTCCTTCCCGTTTTCCATCAACGCGATAAAGTCATCAAACAAACCGGCGGTATCCAACGGACCGGCGCTGGCCTCGGGGTGGAACTGCACCGAAAACGCCGGCATATTGGTATAACGCACACCCTCGCAGGTTTGGTCGTTGACATTGATAAACGCCTCTATTGCGCCATCCGGCAGTGTATCGCTAAGCACAGCATAGCCATGGTTTTGGCTGGTGATATACACACGACCGGTTTCGAGCTCCTTGACCGGTTGGTTCGCGCCGCGGTGACCGTATTTTAGTTTACCGGTTTTGGCACCGTTTGCCAGTGCCAGCAGTTGATGTCCCAGACAAATGCCAAAGGTGGGAATTGCCGCTTGGCACAGGGTGTGCAGCTCGCGGATGATGTCTTCATTGTCCGCCGGATCACCGGGACCGTTGGAAAGCATGATGCCGTCCGGATTCAGCGCCAGAATGTCCGCCGCAGTGGTATGCGCCGGCACCGCCGTCACGGTGCAGCCGCGTTTGTTCAGCTCGCGCACAATGTTTTGCTTGGCACCAAAGTCCCACAGCACCACCCGGTACCGCTCCTGTTCGGCCGGATAGGTCTGCGCCTCGCGGCGGGTGACCTGCTCCACGGTTCCTTGCAGCCGATACGAACGGATCCGCTGCAGGGTATCCTGGTCATACGGCGGCGCTTTGGTGGTCAGAAGCCCGTTCATCACACCTTGTTCGCGGATGCGTTTGGTGAGCATCCGCGTATCGATCCCCACGATGCCGGGAATGTTTTGGGCTTTTAAAAAGGCGTCAATATCCCCCTCGCAGCGAAAGTTGGAGGGATGTTGACACCATTCTCGAACAATATACGCGGCGGGATGAACACCGTTGCTTTCAAAATCAGAGGGAATGATCCCGTAGTTGCCGATCAGCGGGAAGGTTTGCACCACCATCTGTCCGCAATAGCTGGGGTCGGTCAAGGTTTCCAAATAGCCGGTCATACCGGTGGTGAAAACTACTTCACCGGTCACATCCTGGTCAGCGGCGCCAAACGACTCCCCCTGCCAGTATTCCCCGTTTTCCAGTACCAGATATACTGGGGTTCCCATAGCTTCTTCCTCCTTCGTTGGATATGCGCGGCCACCGTCTTTGGTATCAGCCGCTGTAAGACTGCAATATTTCCTCGGCGATGTTCACCCGCGTTACCCGCCGGTTCATCGCCTCTTGTTCCATATACCGATGTGCTTGCTCTTCGGTCATCTTTTCGTATTGGATCAACAGACATTTGGCGCGATCCACCATCCGGATCTCCCGAATCTTTTGCTGCAGACGCTCGGTTTGCGGCACCGCCGACGACAACCGTCTATGTACCACCAGCATCATATTGACCGCATCGCCAAACGAGCGGCGATTCAGCGGAATCGGCACCACCAGCACTCCCGCCTGCATCATGGGAGCGGTCAGGTCGCGTGCCTGCTCGGCTTTGGCCAGCAGCAGCACACCCGCGGTGGTACCCGCCGCCATTTTCGCCAGATCGTAACCGTTGCCGTCCGGCAGCGGCGACAGAATCACGACAAGAGAAAAGCTGTGGTCGGTGATCTCACGCCACGCCTCGCCGCCGGTGCGCACGCAGCATATTTCAAACGGCGCCAGGCCGGACAAACATTCGGTCAGCACATCCTGTCCCTTTTGGCTGCCCGCCACCAGTAAAACACGCTCCATACGTCACCGCCCTTTCCCTGTCCTCTGCTTATCTTAAATACGTCCGAAAAAGAGTTGTTGTTCCCACGCGAGAGAATCATCCGCCGCGCAGCATTGCTGCCATTCGCGCTGCTTGATAGCAAAATAGCTGTCTCGCGCGCCTTTCGGCAGCCAGCGGGTTACAAACGCGCTGTTTTGCGCGCGTTCCAATGCCTCGCCCAGATTTTGCGGCAGAAGCGCCGCTTCGGCCTCCGCCGATTCCCCACTGCTGGGGGCGGTCAGCTTCCGCTTTTGCTCGATACCGTCCAGCCCCGCGTGCAGCAGCAGTGCAAACGCCAGATAGGGGTTGCAGGACGGATCCGGCGACCGCAGCTCCATGCGATTGGATTCGCCGCTGGAGGCGGGAATGCGAATCAGCTGCGACCGGTTTTGGTGGCTCCATGTCACCGCATGGGGCGCTTCAAACGATCCGAACCGGCGGTAGGAATTGGTCAGCGGATTCAAAAAAGCCGTGATATCGGCGGTTTGATCCAAAATGCCCTGCACAAAGCTTTCCGCGTCCTCCGAATGGCGGGGACTGACCTCAAACAGGTTCTTGCCGCCCCGCGCCAGCGACAGATGCACATGCAACCCGTTTCCGGCGCGATCCGGCAGCGGTTTCGGCAAAAACGACGCATACAGTCCGTTTTGCGCGGCAATCGCTTTGACCACCGATTTGAACGTGACAAAATTATCTGCCGCTGTCAGCGCATCGGCATAGCGGAAATCCACCTCGTTCTGACCGGGCCCCTGCTCGTGATAGGAGCTTTCAGGCTGCAACCCCATTGCTTCCAGCGCCAGGCAGATTTCGCGGCGAATGTTTTCGCCGCGATCCAGCGGTGCCATATCAGCATAGGTGCCGTGATCGAACAGCTCGTTGGTGGGGTTGCCGTTTTCGTCGGTACGGAATAGATAAAACTCACATTCCGTTCCCACCCGGCAGATATAACCAAGATCCGCCGCACGTTGGGTCGCCTGCTGCAAAATGGCGCGTCCGGTATCTTCAAACGGTGTTCCGTCCGCATAGCACACATCACAATACATCCGCATGACCCGTTCGTGCGCCGGGCGCCACGGCAGAATGGAAATAGTGGAGCAATCCGGCACCAAAAACAGATCCGCGTGCTGGATACGCTCCAAGCCGAGGACATTGGGCGATTCAAACCCGATGCCCCGTTCAAAGGCGCGCGGCAGTTCCTGCGCCATAATGGCGATGTTTTTCTGGCTTCCGGTGATATCACAAAACGCCAAACGGATAAACTTGACATCGTTTTCCCGCACGAACTGCAATACCTCTGCCGCGCTGTCTTTCATAACTTCGTCTCCTTAATATACCGTATACAACTGTTTGTAAGGGTTGCGGCTGTTGGGGGTGATCACATAAAACTGTTCAGACAAGATGTTGTCCATATCCTCCGCGAACAGCGCACAAAACTCCTCCAGCGCCGGACGAACCTCGTCAAGGTCGCTCTCTTCTGCCGGACGGGCAATCAGTCGATCCGACAAATCCACCGGAAGCGTGCGAGTACGCATAAAGATTTTGCCGCCATGCATCCCGACGCCGCAGAAATTGCCGACCGGTGCCGCCGCCTCCTGTTCGGAGCCAAGCCCCAGCACCACGATGGTGCCGCCCGCCTGGTATTCGCCCAAAAAGCTGCCGGCTTTGCCGCCGACCACCAAAAGCGGCTGCTTTTGCTGATAGGCTTTCATATGGATACCCGCGCGATAGCCGATATCGCCATGCACAAAGATACGTCCGCCGCGCATGGCATAGCCGGTAGCGTCACCCGCCATACCGTCGATCGCGATCAAGCCCTCGTTCATGGTGTCACCCACTGCGTCCTGCGCGTTGCCATGTACCCGCACGGTGCTGCCGTTCAGATACGCGCCCAGCGCGTTGCCGGGTGTTCCGTAAATATCCACCGTTTTGCCGGACGAACCGTCCGCCACAAAGCGGTGACCGCAGCAGTCGCGCACTTCCACACACGCGTCCGCGCTGCCGCGAATTTTCTGATTGACCTGCCGGTACGACAGATCCGCTGCCTGTATCACCATGCGTAATTCCTCCTTCTCAATGCCGGCTGGCCAGAGCTGCTTTGCGCTGTGCCAGCGGAAACGCCATCAACTGCGGATGCCGTTTCATCGCTTCAAAATCCACCGTATCCAGCGGGGTACGATTGCGGATAAGGGAGGTGTAAATGCCCGCACGACGAACATCGCCGATCAGGATCATACCGTTCAGAACGCCATCCTGCACAAAGAAGCACCGATAATCCTCTTCGTTTTCGATCACGCTCTTCTTCCCATTATAACTCCCCGCGGTCACAATATGCAACCCCATAAATCCAACAGCATTTAAGGGCATCGCTGTATCAAACGGTTTTTCTTCGCCCGCCATGGCATAACCGGCGGCTTCGCCCTGCCGATAGGCATTGGGCAGCAGCGCCAGCACCCGCCGTTGACCGGCGGTAATATCATAGCTTTCGCAGCAATCTCCCGCTGCGTACACATGCGGCAGGCTGGTGCGTCCGGAGGTATCCGCCACGATGCCGCGTGCAACCTCGCCACCCGCCTGCGCCACCAGTTCGGTGTTGGGTCGCACACCGACAGCCAGCACCAAAATGTCAAAATCAATCGTTTTTCCGCTTTTCAGCGTGACCTGATGTTTATCAAACGCTGCGGCACTGTCCGACAGCATAAACCGCAGCCCTTTCTGTTCCAAATAGGTCTGTACCCGTTTGGAGGACGCTTCGTCCAGCACGCTGGGCAGAATGCGGTCCGCCATATCCACCACCGTGATCTCCTTGACCCGTTCGTGAATACCTTCGGCGCATTTCAGTCCGATCAAGCCTGCCCCCACGATCAACACGCGGGATTCCGAGGTGATCGCTTCACCCAGCGCGGCGGCATCGTCCAGCGTCATAAAGGAAAACACCTTATCAACGGTGTCCAGTCCTTGCATGGGCGGCACAAACGGCCGCGAACCGGTGGCGACCAGCAGCTCGTCATAGGGAAGCACTTCGCCGCTTTCCAGCGAAACGGTCTGCGCTTTGGGATCGATCGCCGCAGCGGTTTTGCCCAGCAGCAGCGTGACGCCGTTTTTTTCGTAAAAATCCGCTGGGCGGTAATTCATCCGCTCGCGGTCGGTTTTGCCCCACAGCCAGTAGGAAATAAGCGGGCGACCGTATACCGCGTGTGGTTCTTGCGACACAACCGTGATCGCGCCTTCGGTATCCACGCGGCGAATGCTTTCGATCGCCCCGACAGCGGCGATGGAGTTGCCGATGATCACATACTGTTTCATTGTTTCTCCCCTCCGCTATCTTTCTTCAAATACGATGGCCCGGTTGGGACATCCTTTGACACACGCCGGCTCGCCTGCTGTGTTGTTCAGGCACAGCTCGCATTTCTGTACGGGACCGGATTCGCCCGGCATGATCGCGCCGTAAGGACAGGACAGCACACAGGTATAGCACCCTACACATTTCTCCTTATCCAGCCGGATCACACCGTCCTGAACACTCAGCGCGCCGCTGATGCACCCTTTCACGCACAGCGGTTCCTCACAATGGCGGCAAGCCACCGCAAAGTGTACATCATTCGGTCCATCCTCCACCTGAATGCGCGGGTGAATTTGCACCCCCTGCAGCGCATCCGCCATATACCGTTTGCCCGAATTGGCAAACGCACAGTGATATTCGCACAAATGGCAGCCCAGGCACCACTCTTCGTTTACATACACTCGTTTCAAGATTGAACCCTCTTTTCCGTCCCGTTATTCACCGGCGTGTTTGATCCCCAAAACGGACAGTTCTTTTTCGTTCAGCCCGATGCCGCGCAGCATCAATCGGTTGCCGCGCAGAGCTTCGATGGAGTTGATACCCATGCCGCCCATCATTTCTTTGATTTCGTGGGTCCAGGCGTTGACCAGATTGACCAAACGCTGCGAACCGACATCCGGGTTCAGCCGTTTGACCAGATCCGGACGCTGGGTTGCGATGCCCCAGTTGCACTTGCCCGACTGGCAGGAACGGCACAGATGGCAGCCCAGCGCCAGCAACGCCGCTGTACCGATGTACACCGCATCCGCACCCAGCGCAATCGCTTTGACCACATCGGCGCTGGAACGGATACTGCCGCCTACCACCAGGGATACTTCACCGCGGATGCCCTCTTCGCGCAACCGCTGATCCACTGCTGCCAGCGCCAGTTCAATCGGAATACCGATGTTGTCCCGAATACGGGTCGGCGCTGCGCCGGTGCCGCCGCGATATCCATCGATCGCGATGATATCCGCGCCGCTGCGGGCGATACCACTGGCGATGGCGGCGATATTATGCACCGCCGCCACCTTGACGATGACCGGCTTGCGATAATCGGTGGCTTCTTTCAGCGAAAAGACCAGCTGGCGCAGATCCTCGATCGAGTAAATATCATGGTGAGGCGCAGGCGAAATCGCGTCGCTGCCCTCCGGGATCATACGCGTTTTGGACACATCCGCCACGATTTTGGCACCCGGCAGATGACCACCGATGCCCGGCTTGGCGCCCTGACCGATCTTGATCTCGATCGCTGCACCCGCGTTCAGATAATCCTCGTGCACACCAAACCGACCGGATGCTACCTGAACAATGGTATTGGGGCCGTACTGGTAAAAGTCCTCGTGCAGGCCGCCCTCACCGGTATTGTAGCAGATACCCAGTTCTTTCGCTGCGCGCGCCAGCGAGGCGTGCGCGTTGTAGCTGATGGAACCGTAGCTCATGGCGGAGAACATGATCGGGGTGCTCAGTGCAATACCCGGTTCCAGATTGTTGATGATCTTGCCGTTTTCATCGCGTTCGATTTTAGAGGGCTTTTTCCCCAAAAACACTTTGGTTTCCATCGGCTCACGCAACGGGTCGATAGAGGGGTTGGTCACCTGCGACGCATTGACCAGCATCTTATCCCAATACACCGGATACGGCTGCGGGTTGCCCATAGAAGAGAGCAGCACACCACCGGTATCCGCCTGACGGTACACCTGCTGAATGGTATCTCCGGTCCAATTGGCGTTGGGACGGAAGGTGTGATCGGTTTTGACGATCTTCAGCGCCCGGGTAGGACACAGTGTCACACAGCGGTGGCAGTTGACGCATTTGGTTTCGTCCGCCACCATGATGTCTTTTTCTTCGTTATAGCTATGTACTTCGTTGGCGCACTGCCGTTCGCAAACGCGGCACCGGATGCACCGGTCCGGCTGTCGCACCACTTCAAATTCGGGATAAATAAAATTCAGCGGCATAACGACCCCTCCTCCTCAGGCTGCTGTTGCAGCCGCACGATCACCGGCTCGCCGCCCTTGGGCGACCAGATCCGATCCAGTTCCGGTTCGATGATGCGGATGGCGGATTCCTCGCTGGCAACGTACAAGCGGTTGCCTTTTTCCGCCGCCACCATCGACCGCAGTTTCAGCCGGTCGTTCAGCGCCATCATGCCGCCTTCAAACCCGAGCAGGATGGAGAACGGACCAGTCACCAGCAGGCTGGGGAACGCCTGCCGCAGATAGGTGAGCTCTTCCCGCTTGTCGGCGGGCAGACGCTCGATCGTGTTCCAGAAGGGGGCGGCAATGACGTGCGCCGCTTCTTCCAGCGTCATTCCCTGCTTGCGCAGCAGGAAATCGAAAATATAGGTAATAACTTCGGTATCGGTCAACAGCTCGCAGCGATAACCAAACATTTCCACAAAGCGGCGGTTGGCATCATAAGAAGAGATCTCACCGTTGTGTACAATCGAGTAATCCAGCATCGCAAAGGGATGCGCGCCGCCCCACCAGCCGGGAGTGTTGGTTGGATACCGACCGTGTGCGGTCCAGCAGTAGCCGGCGTATTCATCCAGCCGATAGAACTCGCCCACATCCTCGGGGAAGCCGACCGCTTTGAACACACCCATGTTTTTGCCGCTGGAGAAAATGTACGCACCGGGAATTTCGGTGTTGACCCGAATCACGCAGCGCGCCACAAACTCGCGCTCATCCAGCTGGCTGTCCGACAGTTTGTGCGGCAGCGGGGCGACAAAGTAGCGCCAGATCAGCGGCTCATCGGTGATGCTCGCCACCTTTTTGGTGGGGATCTTGGACAGGTTGATAATATCAAAATGCCGATCCAAGAAAGCCTCGCATTGCGCCTTGGCGTTCGCATCGTCATAAAACACATGGAACGCATAGAACTGGGCGTATTCGGGATAGATACCGTATCCGGCAAAACCGCCGCCCAAACCGTTGCTGCGGTCGTGCATGACCGCGATGGAGCGAATGATCTCGTTGCCGTTGATGCGCTCGCCGTCTTTGGCAAAAATGCCGGAGATGGCGCAGCCGGACGGGATCCTCACTTGCCCTTCTTTTAGCATATTCGTTCACTCCTTACACCAAAAAAGCGTCCACGGTTTATGGCGTTTCCCCACCCTCCGGAGAAACAGCCTATCCGTGAACGCCCTTGTTCGAATGGTATTATATCAATTTGCAAGTTTCGTGTCAAGAGATTTCATAACATTTTTTGTTATTGTCGAAAACAACATAATTTGACGCACAATTATCCTTTATAAAATGTGCAAATGACAGAACAGCAAAAAAATATTGCAAAACCACTTGACAAATGCACAGCGGTCTTCTATAATGCGCTTGTACAGCAAAGGTGCTGCGGATGAGATATCCGCGGCGCCTTCTTCTTTTTTTAGAAGTATTTCTGCTGCATACTGATTAAAAGGAGAGATTTGTATGAGTACCTGTCCTGTAACGGAAACCGCAACGACCCTGCCGGAGCTGTTCGGCAGCATGGTGTTCAACGACAAGGTTATGAGGGAACGCCTGCCGAAAGACACCTATAAGGCATTGCGCAAAACCATTCAGCTTGGCAAAAGCCTGGACAGAAGCATTGCCGATGTGGTCGCCAACGCGATGAAAGACTGGGCGGTGGAAAAAGGTGTGACCCATTTCACCCACTGGTTCCAGCCGATGACCGGCGTTACCGCTGAGAAACACGACAGCTTCATTTCGCCGGAAGGTGACAGCTCCATCATCATGGAGTTTTCAGGCAAAGAGCTGGTCAAAGGCGAGCCGGATGCATCCAGCTTCCCGTCCGGCGGCTTGCGTGCCACCTTTGAGGCGCGTGGCTACACCGCGTGGGATCCCTCCTCGTATGCGTTTATCAAAGACAACACCCTGTGCATCCCCACCGTGTTTTGTTCCTATGGCGGTGAGGCGTTGGATAAAAAGACTCCCCTGCTGCGTTCGATGGAAGTGTTGAACAAGCAGGCGATGCGTATTCTGCGGCTGTTTGGCAACGAGAATGTGACTCGTGTCAACACCACGGTCGGCCCCGAGCAGGAGTATTTCCTGGTGGACAAAGATCTGTATCGTCAGAGAGAGGATCTGATGCTGTGCGGCCGTACCCTGTTTGGTCAGAAATCTCCGAAAGGCCAAGAGCTGGAGGATCACTACTTTGGTGTCATCAAGCCCCGTGTCAAAGCCTTTATGAAGGATTTGAACGACGAGCTGTGGAAGCTGGGCGTTCTCGCCAAAACCGAGCATAACGAAGTGGCTCCGGCACAGCACGAGCTGGCCCCCATTTTCAGCACCACCAATTTGGCTACTGATCACAACCAGCTGACCATGGAAACCATGAAAAAGGTGGCGGATCGCCACGGGCTGACCTGCCTGCTGCACGAGAAACCGTTCGAAGGCATCAACGGCAGTGGTAAACATAACAACTGGTCTATCTCCACCAACACCGGTGTCAACCTGTTGGAGCCGGGTGATTCGCCTCGCGAAAACGCCCAGTTCCTGCTGTTCCTGACGGCGGTGATCAAAGCAGTGGACGAATATCAGGATCTGCTGCGGGTGTCGGTTGCCAGCGCCGGCAACGATCACCGTTTGGGCGCGAACGAGGCGCCGCCTGCCATCGTGTCCATGTTCCTCGGCGACGAGTTGACCGATATTCTGGAATCCATCGTCAACGATTCGGATTACGATAAGAAAGAAGCCGAGCTGCTGCGGGTCGGTGTTCATATTCTGCCCAAGTTCCCCAAAGACACCACCGACCGCAACCGTACCTCTCCGTTTGCTTTCACCGGCAACAAGTTCGAGTTCCGTATGCTGGGCTCTGATTTGTCCATCTCCGGTCCCAACGTGGTGCTGAACACCATCGTGGCGGAGGAGCTGTCGCAGTTTGCGGACGAGCTGGAAAATGCCGAAGACTTTGAAACCGCGCTGCACACCTTGATTCAGAAAACCATCAAGGAGCACAAGCGCATCATCTTTAACGGCAACAACTATGCGCCGGAATGGGTGGACGAAGCAGCCAAGCGCGGTTTGCTGAACCTGAAGACCACCGCCGATGCACTGCCCGCCTTTATTGCGGAAAAGAACATCGCGATGTTCACCAAGCACAAGATCTTCACCACCACCGAGATTCGCTCGCGGTACGACATCCTGATGGACGAGTATTGCAAGAAGCTGCACATCGAGGCGCTGACCATGGTGGACATGGCGCAGAAGCAGATTCTGCCGGCGGTATCCGCGTATGTGCAAAAGCTGACGAAGCTGGCGCTGGACAAGAAAGCGTTGTGTGCGGATTTGCCGGTAAGCTTTGAAACAGAAACCGTGGCACAGCTGTCCGCTTATGCTGCCGATATGCAAAAAGCGCTGGCAACGCTGAGCGCCGATATCGACAAGGCGGAAGCTCTTGAAGATGTAACCGCTCGCGCCAATGCCTACAAAGATACCATTTTGGCGGATATGGATGCGCTGCGTGCGGCAGCGGACGCTGCCGAAGCGTTGACCGCGCAGGAAGATTGGCCGTTCCCCTCCTATACCGAGCTGTTGTACAGCGTATGACAGTCGAGCGAACGGGTCCGCTTCCCGTCGCTTCACAAGGTGGTCGTGCGGTGATTTTAACCCTTAGTTGCCTCAAGGGGAACGGTTGTGATCTGACACTCTCCTTCACCCTTATCCCTCCGCTGCACAGCACCGCCGCTGTTTTACCGGTATAGGATTCACCCCCGGAGCTCTCCACCGTACGGAGGACTTCGGGGGTTAGTTTTTGCTCACAAAAGGTCAGTGTATACACCGGCGTTACGAATGATGCCGGTGTGTTCCGGTGTATGGTTAGTCGTCTGAACAATCTCCCCCACAACTTATTTGCGTGCAGCGCTTAATCGTCCACCGAATATGTACTACACACAGAAACAGCCCCCACGAATCAACGATCCGTGGGGGCTGCAAGCGTTTTAAGTTCTTCTTGGATCAGAAGCCCTGCGCCATCATCGCGTTGGCAACTTTCTCGAAGCCGGCGATGTTCGCGCCCATCACATAGTTACCCTTCATGCCGTAACGCTCGGCCGCGTCCGCCATGTTGTGGGTGATGGTCACCATGATGTTTTTCAGCTTCGCATCGACCTCTTCATAGGTCCAGCTCAGGCGCTCGCTGTTCTGGGACATCTCCAGAGCAGAGGTAGCCACGCCGCCGGCGTTGGCCGCTTTGCCGGGAGCAAAGATAACGCCATTCTGCTGCAGATACTCGGTGGCTTCCATGGTGGTGGGCATATTCGCGCCCTCGCACACCGCGATGACACCGTTGGCAACCAGCGCTTTGGCATCGTCCAGATTCAACTCATTCTGAGTAGCGCACGGCAGCGCCACATCCACTTTCACCGTCCACACGCCCTTGCCGTCGTGATACTCGGCCTGGGGACGCGCTTTGACATACTCGGAAATACGGCCACGGCGCACTTCTTTGATCTCTTTGACCACATCCAGATCGATGCCGTCTTTATCGTACACCCAACCAGTGGAATCAGAGCAGGTCACCACTTTGGCGCCCAGCTGCTGCGCTTTCTGGATGGCGTAGATCGCCACGTTACCGGAACCGGACACCGACACGGTTTTGCCAGCGATGTCTTTGCCGTTCAGTTTCAGCAGCTCTTCGGTCAGGTACAGCAGACCGTAACCGGTCGCCTCGGTACGAACCAGCGAACCGCCGTAGGTCAGACCTTTACCGGTCAAAACGCCTTCGTATTTGTTGGTCAGGCGTTTGTACTGACCATACATATAACCGATCTCGCGGGCACCCGTGCCGATATCGCCGGCCGGAACATCCACATCCGCGCCGATGTGGCGATACAGCTCGCTCATAAAGCTCTTGCAGAACGCCATGATCTCGCGATCGGATTTGCCTTTGGGATCAAAATCAGAGCCGCCTTTGCCGCCGCCGATGGGCAGACCGGTCAGCGAGTTTTTGAAGATCTGCTCAAATCCCAGGAATTTAATGATACCCAGGTTCACAGAGGGGTGCAGACGCAGACCACCCTTGTACGGTCCAATGGAATTGTTGAACTGCACACGATAACCGGTGTTGACATGGGCCTGACCCTTGTCGTCCACCCACGGCACACGGAACATGATCTGACGATCCGGCTCGACCAAACGCTCCAGCAGCGCCTCTTTGCGGTATTGCTCTTCGTTCGCTTCGATCACGGGACGCAGAGAATACAAAACCTCTTTTACCGCCTGCAGGAATTCCGGCTGGCTGGGATTTTTGGCTACGACCTGTTCGACTACTTCGTCAACATACGACATACTTGAACACACTCCCATCAAAAATTCTCAGTATCCACAGCAAAATCGACGCACGCGCCCATCTGCTATGAGTAACCCTACAATATGCAATTATATAAGGTTTATCTTTCATTGTCAACCGTTTTTCTGCAAAAACAGGATTTTACAAGCGATTTTATAGAAAGTTTTTGGTTGCAATCCTGCAATTTGCCGTTTGTGGCGGGTGCCACTCCCCTTCGCAGCCAAATTGCCGGTTGTTTTTGGGTGGCAATCGTGGTATAGTAGTCGTCATTACGGTTTATGAGGAAAGGAACGAGAACAAATGTTGATCCGTGAGCGTCGGTTTTATCGTCGCATTTTAACCATCGCTATTCCGATTGCGCTGCAAAATCTCATCACGCTGATCACCAGCATGATGGATACGGTGATGTTGGGGCGTGCCGATGACACCGGTGTGCTGTTGTCCGCTTCGTCACTGGCCAACCAACCATTTTTTATTTTGACCATCACCACCTTTGGGCTGGCCGGAGCCGCCTCGGTGCTAACGGCGCAATATTGGGGCAAAGGCGATACCAAAGCGATCCGCGCTATTTTCTCGCTGGCGATCAAAGCGGCGGCAATCGTATCGTTTTTGATGGGTACGGTGGTGCTGCTGTTTCCGGAAACGATTATGGGGTTGTTTTCCAACGATGCACCGGTGATCGCCAAAGGGGTGGATTATTTGCGCATCATCGGCTTTGCTTATTATACCTTTGGTATCAGCAACACCATCATCTGCACTCTGCGCGGTATTGAGGTGGTGCGCATCTCGGTGATCGTCAATCTGGCCTCGCTGTTTACCAATGTGTTTTTGAACTGGGTGCTGATTTTCGGTAACCTCGGCGCACCGGCACTCGGGATCCGGGGCGCTGCCATCGCCACCCTGTGTGCGCGGCTGCTGGAATTTGTCATCACCATCGTCTATCTGTTTTTCATCGACAAGCGGCTGCAATTCCGGTTGCGCGATTTGCTGCATTTCCACAAAACGCTGGCAAGCGATCTGCTGCGCTGCGGCACACCGGTGGTCATCAACGAACTGGCGTGGTCGCTCGGAATCACGGTGCAGGCTGCCATTTTGGGACACATTCGTTATGCCGCCGGCGATCCGGTAGCTGCCAACTCCATCGCCGGTATTGTACAGCAGCTGTCCACGGTGTTTATCTTTGGCATCGCCAACGCCGCGGCCGTGATGGTGGGCATGACCATTGGCGAAGGGAAACAGGAGCTGGCAAAGAAACAGGCACACACCTTCAAATACTTGAGCTTTTTGATCGGTGTGCTGGCGTGCGGACTGATTTTGCTGCTGAAAGATCCGTTTATCAACTTTTATCATATTCCCGAGGTCACCAAAGAGCTGGCTCGCCAGCTCATGGTCGTGATCGCGTTTGTCACGATTTTCGTGTCGTCCTCCTCGGTACTGATCGTCGGTGTATTGCGCGGAGCGGGCGACACCACCTTTTGTTTGGCGTCGGAAATGGTGTGCTTATGGCTGATCGCTACTCCCCTGGCATTCGTGCTGGCTCATGTGTTGCACGCGCCGGTGCCACTGGTTTTGATCGGTATGAAAATGGATGAACCCTGCAAAACCACCGCTTGTCTGATCCGTATGCGCGGCGACAAATGGCTGCGCAGCCTGACGCGCGAATTTTCATAAACTCCCAATTTATCATCCGGATGTCACAGAGCCCCGTTACACCATGGTGTAACGGGGCTCTGTGACTATAGGAAAAAAGAGAAAAAGAAGAAAGCGTTTTGAAATCGGTCAGCAACCGGTAGCGAGCCGCAGAATAACGAGCGCATCGGCGGCGGTGATCTTTCCGTCTTTGTTCATATCCGCTGCCAGGTTTTGCGTATTGGTCAATGCGATTTTTCCGGCTGCCGCTTGCAGCGTCATCAACGCGTCGATGATGGTCACCTGTTGGTCAGCGTTAACATCACCGAGCGTGTATACCGGCTGCTCGCGCGTGATCGTAACCGTATATACCCGCGTGGTGGATTGATCCGGCGCGGTGACGGTCAGCGTGACCGGCTTGGTATAGTCGGTAACATCAAGCGGGGCAACCGTCGCGCTGGTCATCAGCGTCATTTCCGGCTTCAGCTGGCTCAGATCAGTGTCATACGGCAGCGTGAGAGCAACGCTTCCCGTCGCATCATCAATCACTGCCTGCTGTCCGTTCACGGCAAAGCCGTACAAGCGTGCCCCCGCTTCGCGGACACCTTTCTCAAACAGCTCCGCCAGCAAGGCGTGTCCGGTATCGCTGGGGTGGATACCATCCGCAAAGTAGACGCTGCCGTCCAAGCCACGGGTTCCGCTGTTCGCATCGATCAGCGTGCATCCCATCTCTGCCGCTACTTTACGCTGCAGCGGAGCGATCTCTCCGGTGATAACCTCATCGTTGATACTCCAGTTGCGGTTGTACGCCGTCGGCGACGTTGCCAGAATCACTACCGGATGGGACGGCAAGGCACGATACGCATTGATCAGATCCCGCAGATCCTGCTCGTATTTTTCTTTATACGGTGATTTCCAGTTTTGATCCTTGGAATCGTTGGTGCCCAGCATGATGGTGACCACATCCGGCTCGAACGCTAGGCTGTTTTTATAGGTATCGGTCTTCACATAATCGTTGCCATCCGCGCTGCCGCTGATCAGCGTTTTGCCGGAGTTGCCGAAATTCTGCACCGTGTAGTGCGAACCCAGTCGTTTTTGCAGCTGGCTGACATAATTTTGAGAGGAACTGGAAGCCCCCACACCATAGGTAATGCTGTCGCCCACGCACGCCACCTTTACCTTGGTCGGCTCGGTGGTACGAATGATCTTGGCATCATTCAGTGCCATGGTCATGGCACCATCAAACTTGTTCACACTGTCGATGTACATACGGAACCGGTTAACCGTTGACCAGTCCATACCGTTATCCGCGTTGGCTACCACCATATCCGACAACGGGAAATACAACACATTGCTGCCCAAATGCAGATCCAGCGTCCGCGTATTCACATATACGCTGCGCTCCTTGCCGTTTTCATCAGTCGCTCTCAAGCGGATCTGACCGTTATTCAACAGACCGCTGACTTCCTCGTTGGGATCGCGCGTAATGTCCAGCGTGGCAAACAGGTAAACCTTGCTCAAATCCTCCTTGGACAGATCCAGCTGCTGGCTGAGGTTTGTCCAGTTCAAGCTCAATATGTCCGTCTGCTTTGTTTTGGTAGCGGTCTGATCCGCAATGGTTGCCAAAACCGTGCCGAAATGGCGGAACTCCAACCGGTCAATGGCGTCGAGCAGGTTGCACACTGCCTCGTCCACCATGGCTTTGGTCGCTTTGGTCGAAGCGTATACATTGGTGGCTATCGCCAAAGCGTTTTGATACGCCGTGTAGCTCTCCTGTGTATACACATCGTCGCGTACACGAGTATCGATCGCCTGTTTCAAAGCGGTTTTATCGGGATTCATTTGAGATATTGCCGAACCGTAGACGTTCCATTCCGCCACAGCATATCCATCACCGGAGCTATGATGCATAACCAGCCGCACATATCGCGCATTAAGCGACAGGTCGGCAGATTCGGTTTTGCCGGTTCCCTGTGTGACGGTGGCGGCATCGCTCCATGTTTGTCCATCGGCAGACAGCTGCCAAGTGTACGCCGTTGCGTAAGGTTCACCCCACACCACCTCAACACGGTCGATCTGGTGGGGCTCACCCAAATCCACCGTAAGCGACTCTTCGGATTGGTCGGAAGTCCACAGCGTATCGGTTTTGCCGTCCGTTACCTGCGAAACGGTGTTGCCGGCTTTGTCGGTCACCGGTTTGTTCAAAGCCGCATTATCGCTGTCGATTTGCATACTGCCGTAAATCTCCAGCTCCCAAATGGAAAGCCCATACTGCTTGAGCGCCAACTCTTTGCCTTGTACACGCAGATAGCGACCGGTCGTGCCTTGAGGCAAAGCGGTTTGCACCGTTATGATCTTATCGCCGGTTTCGTCCTTATATTGGACAGGTGCTACCGTTTTCCATGTTTCGCCGTCATCTGACACATCAATGTTATATTGGGTCGCATAGGACGCCTCCCACAGGATGCGCACGCCGTCGATACGGGTGTTCATACCCAAGTCAGCCACGATCCAGCTGTCCTGCTTACCGCGTTCCGCCACCCAACGGGTAGACATATCACCATCCACCGCATAGCTTGCCGGTTTGGTTTCGGCGCTGGCTGTCATCGGTTTGTTGGTCGCCAAATTGTGACTGGTTTGGAAGTTGATCTCCCTGATCTGGTATACATCGCCGGAGCTTTCGGTGAACCAAAGGCGCCAGTACCGGCTGATTACATTAAAGGGGATCGTTTCGGTGCCGCCTGTGCCGTTCTCCTGGGTATAGGCGGTTTGCCAGCTGACACCGTCTTCGGAATATTGCAGCTCGTATTTCGTTGCATAATTCTCGCCCCAGTAAACCGTGAGATTGTTCACATACAAATCCTCACGCATATCATACTGGATCCACGAGGGTTGCTCTCCACTTTCCCAATAGGTCTCCAAATTTTTATCGAACACTTTGGCTGCATTATGTTCCGGAACGGTCGTGCTGGACTGCATCAGCGAGCTGCCGCCCACCGACTGGGTGATGCTTTTGCCCGCATACGGTTCCGAAAGCGAGCAAAATTCGGTCACCAAATTGGTGTTATCCGTGGTCAGCACCACATTCACCAGCGTGTTAGGCTTGGTGTTGGACACGGCTTGCGAAATCATCGGCTCGCTGCCGGATTCGTCGATAATCAGCGAGCAAGGACCATCCACCGATACCGTTTTGCCGTCCGCGTATTCCAGCGTGCCGGCCTCATAAAAGTTGATTTGGGTCAATTTCAGTCCGTCGTGGCGCACCGCCTGTACCTTGTCGGTGTTGGCTACGATAACGATCTGGCTGTTGGCACTGTAAGACGCGAGTTGTTGCTCGGTGGTGTTCGGCACCACGATATAAGCGTAAGTATCGTTAGACGGCGCCACGCCGTGATTCAGCCACAACGAGAAGGTGTTGACATCGGTTTCACCAAACCGATCTTCGTCCAAATTGCCGTAGCCATTGCCCCGCACGGTAGGATATTTTTTTGCGGTATGATTCAGGTTGGAAAGGTGCACCTCGGTCGACTGCGGGAACACATAACCGATTTTGTTGTTGTACACATAGTTCGCCTGAACGGTCTTGTCATCGGTACCATCGGCCACGGCTTCACCGTTGACCGACACATCCGCCGCCTTGGCCTGGTTGAGGGTCGTATGGATGGAGGCGGCGTGGTTTGCTCCGATACCGGCTCCCAGTGCAACATACTCATTGTCAAAGAAGAAATAACCAATCTTGCCCCATGTGCGTTTGTTGGTGCCGTCGTGTTTGTTGAAGGTGTACGCCGTGGCGCCGTAGGTGCCGTTGGTTACACCCCAGCAATCGTTGGAATCGTTGTTGAATCCATAGTGGGTGGCCAGCACAAAGGGAGCGGTAACGCCCGGCACATGCCGCCAATCATAGGTATTGTACACACTGTTGTACTCATCGCCGTCGATCATCACGCTGGCGGTAGCATCGGCTGTCCAGAAAATCAAGTTACCAAAGTCCGTCTTGGGCCAGGTCGCGCGCCATTCGGTTGATTTCATTCCTTTGCTGTTCATGCGAACGTTGACGCCGTAGCCTTCCCGCATATGCGACATCAGCGCCGAGGTCCACATATAATTGCTGCCGTTGGCACCGTTGTAGGTGCTGCTGGCACCGGTAATGCTGTCCAGCACCTTTTGGTATTCGGCGGCATGTTTCGGGTCGTTTTTGACCATCCGCTGCAACGGCTCGATATATCCGCTGGCGCTGCCGCCTTTATAGCCATCCGCCATTTCCAGCAGATTGCCGCGCATCATCCAGCGGGTGCCGCCCAACATATAATCAGCCATCAAATCGAGCACCGACTGCGGCATGGCATAGTCGGTACCGGCCAGCAGATCGATCCACAGCGACATATCGGAAAACAGCGATTTGCCGTAGCCGTTGGTATACAACTGATATCCGTGGCAATGGAAGGTGTTATCTACCTGAATGGCTTCGTCGGTCAGCCCGCCGACCCGCAGATTGACGGCCAGATTTTTTTCGACCACTTTTTTAAGCTGCGCTGCATCTCCGGCCGCCAAAGACCAGTAAAGAGCATTTTGTGTGTTCCACAAAGCGTTTTGTCCGGAATCGGCGGAACCATCTTTGTTTACCCGGCGCAGGATAAGAGCCATCGATTCTTTGGACAATCCCTCTTTCATCACCACACCGATGGGACCGAACCGGCGGGGTACGCCATTGCTGTTTTCCCACCAGTTGGTGGACCAGGGACCAACCCAGTTGGGGTCGTTGGGGTTCGCATCTTTGATGCTGGCCCAATAATCAAAGGCTTTGTTCACCCCATCAGCCATCTTTTGGCTGTGGTAATATTCGCCGTCTTCTTTGGCCCAAGCGTAGGACATGGCCAGCATACGGTCCAGCGCCAGATACGGCTCCCACGCGGCGCCGTTGGCTGCCGACAGAGTGCAGTAATAATCCACATCCGACCAGCTGCCATCCTCGTTTTGCGTGTCCAGATATTCGCCCGCTTCAGAAACGTAGCAAATGCCGTTGTGCGCACCGCTGCTGTGAACAGCGTCGTTGCGCAGGAAATACTGGGTGATCCGCTGCCGGATCAAATCCATCTGTTCCTCCGGCGTTAAGTCCTTTTGAGGAACAACGGGTTTCACCATCGGGATGGTGGGATACTCGTTTTCGGTATATTGCCAATTCACCGCCGGCACCGCTTTTTCTGTTTGGTTCACATCATCCGCAAACATAATGCCTGCCTCCACATTGGCGTTGAGCGTATCGGCAAATGCCTGCGACTGCATATCGCCGACGCTCATTTTAACAGTGGTGTTCAAAAATTTGGTACAGCTGTCTTCCAGTGCGTAGCAGTGTACGGTTTTCACCGCGCCCGGCCAGGCACTGCACACGATCGCCCCTTGGGTCAGCAGAGTGCTGCCGGAAACGGTTCCCGCATTATAGCAGTTTTCGATCGTATAGGTCAGATCGGCCGTGGCCAGACCGACGATACCGCCCACCTTGTCTTTCCCGTTGACCGCACCGAAGTTGGCGCTGTTCGCGATACTGACGGCGTTCACACCTTTTTCGGAATACGACACTTTACCGACCAAGCCGCCAGTGAATCCTCCGCCGGTAATGGTGCCGTAGTTCATGCAGTTCACGATAACGCCATGCTTTACACGACCGGCCAGACCGCCGACGCCTTCTTTGTTCGTTGCTGTCACCGATGCACGGTTCACACAACGATCTATGGTGCCGTTCACCATTTGCCCCACGATGGCACCGGTGCTTTGGGCGGAAGAGGTGATGCTGCCCTCAACAGTCAGATTTTTTACCAGTGCATCGCCGTTCATGGCAAACAGCAAGCTGGCGTTCCACGTTCCGGTGGCTTTCACGCCCTGTCCGTCCGCGCCGGAAAAGCGGATAGCATAGCCGTTGCCATCCAGAATATCCCAAAACGCGTCGGTGTTTTCGTTGGTGCCGAGAGGCTTCCATTCTGCTTCGTCAATGGAAATGTTCCCGGTCAGATAATAATACACCTTGGACGCTTCTTTGCCTGTGTGAACGGCTTTCAGATCATCCACCGTTTCGATCGCCGACAGGGTGTATCCCTCCGGAAGATCAAAATCAGCGGTGTTCTCCGCCGATGCCAGCAAAATGCCGGTCGGCAGCATGGTCATCAGCATGGCGACCATACCCAAAACCGCCAAGCCCTTTCGAATATACCGTTTCATAACATCCTCCTTATGCAACAGTAGTCTGCTTTACCATCTGTACAAAATCATAACACCTTTTAGCTTGAATTTGTATGCTTTGTTTGCGATAAAATATGTAAGCTTTGCTCTCTTAACTGATACAGCAGAGCCCCGGTACACCACAGTGCACCGGGGCTCTGCCAGCATAGGAAAAAGAGAAAAAGGAAAATGCTTTTTAAAAAAGATAACGGTATCAGCAACCGGTGGCGCGACGCAAAACGGTCAGTGCATCGACAGCTGTGATGTTACCGTCTTTGTCCATATCTGCTGCCAGATGCTGCGTATTGGTCAGCGTGATCTTATCCGCCGCTGCTTGCAGCGTCATCAGCGCATCCACGGCATCCACCTGCTGATCGCCATTGACATCACCCGGCGTGTACGTCGGCTGCTCCCGCGTGATGGTAACGGTGTACACCCGCGTGGTGGATTGATCCGGCGCGGTGATCGTCAATGTGAGCGGTTGGGTATAATCTGCGGCACCGGACGGTGTGGCCGTCGCGCTGGTCATCAGCGTCAGTTCCGGCACCAACGCAGTCAGATCAGTATCGGCCGGCAGCGTGAGCGAAACGGTTCCGGCGGCATCGTCGATCACCGCCTGCTGTCCGTCCACAGCAAAGCCGTACAACCGAGCACCCGCTGCGCGGATACCCTCTTCAAACAAATTCGCCAACAAAGCGTGACCGGTATCGCTGGGGTGGATACCATCTGCAAAATAGACGCTGCCGTCCAACCCTTTGGTGCCCGTGTTGGCATCGATCAGGGGGCATCCCATTTCCGCTGCCACTTTGCGTTGCAGCGGCGCAATCTCACTTTCGATGTTGCTGTTGTTGATGTTAAAGTTGTGGCTGTATGCCGTCGGCGATGTTGCCAGAATCACCACCGGATGAGACGGCAGCGCGCGATATATGTTGACCAGCTCGCGCAGATCCTGTTCGTACCGCTCTTTATACGGCGATTTCCAGTTTTGATCTTTGGAATCGTTGGTGCCCAGCATAATAGTGACCACATCCGGCTGGAACTCCAGACTCTTTTGATAGGTATCGGATTTCACATAATCGTTGCCATCCGCGCTGTCGTTTATCAGGGTTTTGCCGGAGTTACCGAAGTTTTGCACCGTATAGCGCGACCCCAGTTGTTTTTGCAGGCGGCTGACATAGTTCTGGCTAACGCTGGAAGCCCCCGCGCCGGCAGTGATGCTGTCACCGACACACGCCACTCTCACCTTAGCCGGCTCGTTTGTACGGATGATCTGGACATCGCTCAAGGTCAGCGACAGATCCCCATCGACACGGTTCACGCTGTCGATATACAGGCGGAAGGTTTCCACTTTGGACCAATCCATCTCCCCTGTTTTGTTGGTCATATCAGTCAGCGGGAAATACAGCACATTGCGTCCCAGCTGGTTGACCAGCGTGTTGGTATTGATCCATACATTGTTCTCGCTGGAGCCGGTATTGGGTGACCGCAGCAAAACGCGGCCGTTGCCAAACATATTGTTTTCCACTTTATCCGGATTACGGGTCACATCCACCGTGGCAAACAGATAGATTTTGTTCAGATCCTCTTTGGACAAATCCAGCGTTTGGCTGAATTTTGTCCAGTTCAGACTGAAAATTTTCCCGCCGCCGCTAATGTTTAATGTGGTGCCTTTCACCGTTGCCAGCGTTTCACCGAAATAGCGGAACACAAGCTGCTGTTGTGCGGCTTTCAGCGCATCCAGCGCAGCGTCCACCTCCGGCTGTGTGGCGTATGCCGCTTCGTAAACATCTGTTGCTGCTGCCAATGCCTGCTGATACGCGGCATACGATTCCGGCGTGTACACATCGTCACGCACCACCAGATCGATCGCTTTTTTCAGCGACAGTTTATCCGATGCCACCTCGACTAGCGGGGCACCGTATACCTCCAGCTCATAGATCGACATACCATACTGCCGCAGCGCCGCTTTTTCGCTCAGGATACGCAAATATCGTCCGCTGGTTCCGGCAGGCAAGGCGGTTTGTACCCACCCCTTTTGACCGTCGACGCCGGTGATGCCTTTCCAGTTTTCCCCGTCATCCGACCAGTTGATGGTATATTTCGAGGAATACGCCGCTTCCCACAGCACGCGCACCGCATCCAAGCGGGTTTCCACACCCAGATCCACCACAACCCAGTTGTCATCGCGGCTGCGTTCGCCCGCCCAGCGGGTAGAGGCATCGCCATCCACGATATAGGATGCCGGCATAGCGTCGGAGTAGGTATAGCTGACCTTTACCGGTCGATCCAGCGCCATATTGCTGCTGGTTTTGAAGCTGATTTCCTTGATTTGATACGCTTCGCCGGAGCTTTGGGTACACAGCAGCCGCCAATAGCGGCCAATCGTATTATAGGGTACTGTTTCCACTCCGCCCTGTCCGTTTTCCTGCGTATAGGTGGTCGTCCAATGGACCCCATCCTCTGAATATTGCAGCTGGTACGCTTTGGCGTATTGATCGCCCCAGCGGATCTCCATATCGCCGATATACAGTTCCTTTTGCATATCGTAGCTGATCCACGCTGGCGATGCGGTACTTTCAAAATAGGTTTCCTCGTCCTGATCGAACAGGCGGGCAGTGCTGTGGCCGCCTGTCGTCGGGCTGGATTGCACCAGCGAGCTGCCACCCACCGGAAGCGTGATGCTTTTGCCGGCGTACGGTTCCGACAAAGAGCAGAATCTGGTATCGGTGGTCGTACCGGATTCCGTCAGTGATACCATCACGGTTTGGGCACTCTGTGTATTGGACACCGCTTCGGTGATGGTAGTTTCGCTGCCGGATTCATCAATAATCAGCGAACAGGCTCCGTCCACCGACACGGTTTTGCCGGGAGTATATTCCAAGCTGCCGGCAGCATAGAAATTGATTTGCGTTTGTTTCAACCCTTCGTGGCGCACTGCCTGCACCTTATCGGTATTGGCAATCATGGTGATCGGGTTTTCGCGGCTATACGCCGCCACTTCTTCTTCCGATGCGGCAGGCAGCACAATATAGGAATAGCTGCTGCTGGTCGGTTTGGTACCGTGATCAAGCCACAGCGAGAAGGTGTTTTGCGGATCCGGCAGTTGATCCGGATCCAGCTGCTCACCAAACTGCGAATAGCCGGTGCTCCACAGCGACGGATACTTGTCCTTTTGATTTTCGTTGGACACATGCACCTCCGTCGGCTGCGGGAAGATATAGCCCACCTGGTTGTTGTAAGCATACGACGCCGTATACGTGGCATCCGATGTTCCCATCACAACGGCTGTACCGTTCACCGACGCATCAGCCGATTTGGTCTGGTTGACCGTGGTGTGGATGGGCTGCGCATGCTCCGAGCGGATCCCCGCCCCCAGCGCGACATATTCATCGTCGAAGAAGAAATAGCCAACCTTGCCATAGGTGCGCGTTTTGCTGCCGTCATCCATGCAGAATGTATAAGCGGTGGCACCCTGCTGTCCGTTGGACACGCCCCAGCAATCGTCGTTCGCACTGTTCAGTCCATAAGTAGAGGCGATCGCATACGGGGCAGTGGTGCCCGGCACATGCCGCCAGTCGTACGAGGCGTACACGCTGTTGTATTCGTCGCCATCCACCACTACCGTGTTGGCGCCACTGACTGTCCAGAAAATCAGATTGCCGTAATCGGTATCCGGCCAGGTAGCGCGGAACTCGGACGGTTTCATATTTTTGTGGATCATACGCACATTCACGCCGTAATCTTCACGCATCTGCGACATCAGCGCCGAGGTCCACATATAGTTGTTGCCGCTAACGCCGCTGTCGGCGCGTTTGCCGAGAATGTTATCCAGCACCTTTTGATATTCCGCGGCGTGGGTCGGATCGTTTTTGATCATCCGCTCCAGAGGTGCCACATACCGGCCAACATAACCCGGTTTCACGCAGGCGGTGTAACCCAAATAGATTTCCAGCAGATCGCCGCGGATCATCCAGCGCGTTCCATCCAGCATATATTCCGCCATCAGATCAATCACACTTTGCGGCAGTGCAAAATCGGTTCCGGCCAATGTGTCGATCCAAAAGGACATATCGCGGAACAGCGAAGCACCGTAGCCGTTGGTGTACAGCAGATTGCCGTGGCAATGGAAGGTGTTATCCACCTGAATGGCTTCGTCGGTCAGCCCGCCGCGGCGCAAATTCACCGACAAATTCTCGGTGACCACTTTTTTGAATTGTGCCGCATCCTCGGCGATCAGTGCCCGATACAATGCGTTTTGGGTGCACCACAAGGCGTTCTGACCGGAACCGGTGGAGCCGTTCACATCCAGTTTGCGCAGGATGATACCGGTGGCTTTGTCCGACAGCACGTCTTTCAGTACCACGCCGATGCGACTGAAACGTAGCTGCACACCGTTGCCGTTCTCCCACCAGTTGACCGACCAGGGTCCTTCGTAATCGTCTTTTTCCGGATTGGCATCACGGATGCTTGCCCAATAGGAAAATGCGTTTTCCACTCCCTGCAGCATCGCTGCATCGTGATACCAGGTACCGTTCGGATCGGCATACGCCATCGCCATTGCCTGCATCCGATCCAGTGCCAGATACGGTTCCCATGTTTTACCGTTGGCCGCAGTTTCGGTGCAGTAATAATCAACATCCGCCCAGCTGCCGTCGGTTTGTTGAATGGCAAAATATTCACCCGCGCGCGAGGAATAGCACTTCCCTGCCGTGGCCCCGTCATCAAACGTATCCCGTTCCAAAAAATAGGTTGTCAGCTTTTGTCGAATCGATTTCATTTGCTCTTCCTCCGTTGCATCTTGGGCAGCCACACCTATGGTCATCGCAGGCACCATAGCCACCAGCATTACCATAGCAATGAAAAGCGACAGCCCCTTGCGAAACAGATACATACCATCATCCTTCCCAAAATTACACAAAATCCATTCTCATGGTTATCATCTTATCATGAGACACGACAAAAATGTATGCTCTATTTGCTTTATAATATGTAAAGTTTGCTTTGATATAGAAAAAAGGCGCTCTTTTTCGCACACACTGCACGAAAAAGAGCGCCTTTAATGCTGCATTTATCAATTATTTCGCGTCATCGTCCACCGACGGTTTTCCCGATACCGGTAGCTCCGACGAGAACACATAGTCCTTGCCCGGCAGGATGGCGTTCAGAATGATACCCACCAGAGCAGCCACAGCCAGCGAGGTCAGGGTGATTTCCACCGAACCAACAGTGAAGGTCAGGCCGCCGCTGATGCCCAGCGCCGACACCAGAATGATCGCCGCCACAATCAGGTTGCGGCTCTTGGTGAAGTCCACTTTATTTTCCACCACATTACGCACACCAATGGCCGAGATCATACCGTACAGCACAAACGACACACCGCCGATCACGCAAGACGGAATGGTCGAAATCAGCGCACTGACCGGCGGGAAGAACGAAATGCCCACCGCAAAAAACGCCGCAATACGGATCACGCGCGGATCATACACCTTGGTCAACGCCAACACGCCGGTGTTTTCACCGTAAGTAGTATTGGCAGGGCCGCCGAACAGCGACGCGAGCGTCGTTGCCAAACCGTCGCCCATCAGGGTGCGATGCAAACCGGGATCCGCCAGGAAGTTGCGGCCAGTGGTCGCGCTGATGGCGGAGATATCACCGATATGCTCCATCATGGTTGCCAAGGCGATCGGCACGATCGCGATGATCGCGCTCAAAATTTTGGAGCTATCCGAAACATTGCCAAACACAATGCTGTCGGAATGGATCGGAATATCGATCAGGTTGCCCCAGATTTTGCCCTGCCCGATGTTGCTGAAAATGGTAGACAGGTTCGTGAAATCAAAGATCGGCAGATATTTGATGGTGCCGTCGGCCAGCTCCTGGCTGCCACCGGCGAACAGCCACGGCATATCCTGAATCAGATTCGGCGAGTTCTGACCGATGAAGTACAGCACCAGCGCCACCACATACGCGCCCAACACACCCAGGATGATGGGAATGATTTTGGCCATGCCGCGTCCCCAGATGTTGAACACCACGATAATCACCAAAGCCACCAATGCAATCACCCAGTTGGTCTGGCAGTTGCTGATGGCGGTGGGCGCCAGAATCAGACCGATTGCCATGATGATGGGGCCGGTCACGACCGGCGGGAAAAAGCGCATCACGCGCTCAACGCCCACCAGCTTGATCAATCCGGCCAGAATCAGATACACAAGGCCGGCGCAAGCCACGCCAAGGCAGGCATAAGGCAACAGTTCTTTGTTGGAGCTGCCGTCTGCCAGCCGCGGAGCCACGGCAGCATAACCACCCAAAAACGCAAAGGACGATCCCAAGAACGCCGGTACTTTGCCTTTGGTGAGCAAGTGGAACAGCAGCGTGCCGAGGCCCGCCATCAACAGGGTGGTCGCCACATCCAACCCCGTGATGATCGGCACCAGAATGGTTGCGCCAAACATGGCGAACATGTGCTGGATACCCAAGATCAACATCTTCGGACGGCCCAGCTGCCGTGCGTCATAGAGTCCGTTTTCTCCGATAACCGCTTTCTCTTTTGCCATTATCATTTCCTCCATCTCAACCGCTGCAACAACCGCTAAGGTGAATCCTCACATACGGGCATGGCGGCGGCGTACTTCCTTTTTGAGTTGCCGGTATATTTGTCCCATAAAAAGCCTCCCGGAAAGCGGAGCTTTCTGGGAGGCTTCCATGGAATCGCTTATTCGCTGACGAAAGGCAGCAAAGCGATCTGACGAGCGCGTTTGATCGCGACCGTCAGTTCCCGCTGATGGCGGGCACAAGTACCGGTTACACGGCGGGGCAGGATCTTCGCGCGCTCCGACATGAAGCGGCGCAGACGAGCCACGTCTTTGTAATCGATGGTATCGATTTTATCGACGCAAAAGCTGCACACCTTGCGGCGGCCTTTGCGACCCCGGTTCATGGGGCGTTCCGGTCTATCAGCCATGACGATTGGCCTCCTTCTCTACAATGTAAGCCGCTTAGAACGGCAGTTCATCGTCGCCCACGATCTCTTCAAAATCCCCCGCAGAAGCGGTGGAAAACGCGGGCTGACTGTCGTTGTTATAAGCAGGCATGGGCGATCCGAACGGATTCGCCGCGGGAGCACCGCTCCCCTCGCGCTTGGATTCGGCAAAATACGCATTGTCGACGACTACTTCATACGCCGTGCGTTTGTTACCCTCTTTATCCGTGTACTGGCGGCTCTGCAGCGAGCCGTTCAGCGCAATGCGCTGACCTTTGTGGAAATAGCGGCAGATGAATTCCGCCGTGTTTCTCCACGCCACAACGTTGATAAAGTCGGTCTGGCGCTCCTGACCCTTGGGCTGATACGCACGATCCACAGCCACGCAAAAACTGGTAACCGCCACATCGTTTTGTGTGCGGCGCAGTTCCGGCTCGCCGGTCAAACGACCGAGCAGACAAACGACATTCATGGTACGCCCTCCTTACGCTTCTTTGCGAACGGTCATGGAACGCAGCACACCATCGGTGATTTTGCTGACACGCTCCAGCTCGGCGGGGAATTCGGGGCCGCTCACGAAATTGTAGAGCACATAGAACCCTTCGACCTCGTCGTTGATCGGATAGGCCAGACGGCGTTTACCCCACTCGTCCACCTCACCGATTTCGGCATTCTGGGCGATCAGGTTTTTGAATTTCTCGTTGATCGCCGCCACGCCCTCATCACCCAGCGTCAGGGAATAGATGAAGACGGCCTCATACGAAGCTTTTACTGTTGGCATTGTTGGCACCTCCTCACGGTCTAATGGCCCTGCCATGCGGGCAGGGCAAGGATGTCCCGAAGCTCGCTTCGGGTGCGCGCTCATACACGCGCTGTATTATTATATCAGCATTTTTTTATCGCGTCAAGCCTAAATTTCTGATTTTCTTCTTTACAAGCGGGCATCCTTCCCGTATAATAGAAATAATTTGAAGAAAAGGATGAACGCTTGTGCTGCAATTTGAAGAACTGAAACTGCGTTTGGAAAACCTGCTGCCGGATATACAGGATCTGGAAACCGCGATGGGATTGGCGCATCTGAAGCGCGAAGCGGAAGAGCTGGATCAAAAAGCCGCGGCGGACGGGTTTTGGGACGATATGGAAACCGCGCAAAAAGTGACCCAGCGGGCGGCTTCGCTAAAATCGTCCATCGAAGCATATGAAAAACTGGTATCGGATTATCACGACACCATGACGCTGATCGAACTGGCGAACGAAGAGCAGGACGATTCGCTGCTGGAGGAATGCACCACTGCCGTGGATAATATTGCCGCCGCTGCAGACAGCATCCGGCTGTCCACCCTGCTGACCGGCGAATACGACAGCAAAAACGCCATTTTAACCTTCCATGCCGGTGCCGGCGGCACCGAGGCGCAGGATTGGGCACAGATGCTGTACCGCATGTACACCCATTGGGCGGAGCGGCATGGCTTCACCTATAAGCTGCTGGATTATCTGGAGGGCGATGAAGCGGGACTGAAAAGTGCATCCATTGAGGTGTCCGGCACCAATGTCTACGGCTATCTGAAAGGCGAAGCCGGGGTGCACCGGTTGGTGCGCATCTCCCCCTTTGACGCATCCGGTCGGCGGCACACCTCCTTTTCGGCGGTGGAAGTGGTACCGGTCATCGATAAGGATGTGGAAGTCAACATCCGTCCCGAGGACATCAAAATGGATGTGTTCCGTTCCTCCGGTGCCGGTGGTCAGCACATCAACAAGACCTCTTCGGCGGTGCGGTTGACCCATATTCCCACCGGCATTGTGGTGGCGTGCCAGAACGAACGCAGTCAGCTGCAAAACCGCGAGATGGCGATGACCATGCTGAAATCCAAGCTGGTCGAGATCAAAGAGCGCGAGCATTTGGAAAAAATCGAGGACATCAAGGGCAACCAGTCCCAGATCACCTGGGGCAGCCAGATCCGCTCGTATGTATTTATGCCCTATACGCTGGCGAAGGATCATCGCACCGGCTTTGAGATGGGCAACATCCAAGCGGTGATGGATGGCGATCTGGACGGCTTTATCAACGCCTATTTGAAAGCGTCCGCCAATGGTACGCTGGGATATAAAGAATAAAATAGACGCAGCATAGTGCTCCGGCAATCTGGCGACAGTTGCCGGAGTTTTTGCATATTCCCTGCCCCACTTGAACCACCACCGCATTTGTGATATAATTCCAATCATTATATAGCTGTATCTTTTGAGAAAAGGAGGCGGATCCGTTGCATATTGTTGTGTTTTCTATGATGTACGCTCCCGACGATTTCAAGATCAACGATATTGTGTTGGAGCTGATCCGCCAGGGACACAGCGTTAAAGTGGTGACCGGGCTACCGGATTACGCCACGTCTCATATTCCGGGCGAATACCGGTGGTTCCGCAAACGGCACGAGAAAATGGTACGGTATGAGGTGCGGCGGCTGCCCATTATTGCCCGCCGCCACGGTGTGTTGTTTCGGATGTTCAACTATCTGTCCTATGTCGTATCCGGTTCCATTTACGCGCTGTTTTGTCGTAAAAAAGACACCGACGCGATTCTGGTTTACGAAACCTCGCCGATTTTCCAAGCGATTCCGGCACTGATTTTCAAGAAGCTCGCTCACCGACCGCTAACGCTATATTGCTGCGATGTCTGGCCCGCTTGTGTCCAGGCGTGGAACGTGTCCGAGCACAGCTTTTTTTACCGATTCAGCCTGCGAGCCAGCCGGTTCATCTATCGTCGATGCGATACCGTGGCGGTCAGTTCCCGCCCATTTATTCCTTATCTACACGAGGTGTGCGGCGTGGACAAAGAACGGATGCCGTATCTGCCGCAGCACGCGGAAGATCTGTATTCCGACATTTGCGGCGTATACGAAGAGGATGGCTGCACGGATTTTCTGTTTGCCGGCAACATCGGCGCGGTACAGGATGTGGAATGCATCATCAAGGCGACGGCCCGCCTGCCGGGTGAGCTGCCGTTCAAGGTGCACATTGTGGGGGCGGGCTCCAATTTGAATGCTTGCAAGCAGCTGGTGGAACAGCTGTCTTTGCAGAATAAGGTGGTTTTTCACGGACGGCATCCGCAAAGCCAGATGCCACGCTATTATAAAATGGCGGATTGTATGCTGCTGACACTGCGCGGCGGCGACATGATCGGCGAAACACTGCCCGCCAAGGCGCAAAGCTATCTCAGCGTCGGCAAACCGATCGTGGGCGCGATCGACGGCGCCGGACGAGAGATGATCATCGAAGCGGATTGCGGCGAGGGCGTTCCCGCCGGCGACAACGAAGCGCTGGCCGCTGCGATGCGACGGGTGATCGAGCATCCCGCCGTGTACCGCCAAAAAGGACAAAACGGGCGGCGCTTTTTTGAAGAGAACTACACCAAAGCATTGTTTATGCAGCGGCTGATGGCGCTGTTGCAGCCGACGGATGAAGCGTAACGGAGGATAGCATGGGAAAGCGAATTTTAGTGGTGGATGTGGCCGCGCACGAAGGCGGCGCTTTGACCATTTTGCAGCAATACTATCAAGCCGCGTTGAACGACGCCGACAACGAATATGTGTTTTGCGTCAGTCTGCCGGAGCTGTCCGGCAACGATCATGTTACGGTGCTGCGGTTTCCATGGGTTAAGCGCAGTTGGCTGCACCGGCTGTGGTTTGATCATGTGACGGTTCAAAGGGTGCTGCGAAAATATCGCATTGATGAGATTTTGTCACTGCAAAACATAATGGTTTCCGGGACAAAGCTGCCCCAAACGCTGTATTTGCATCAGCCTCTCCCCTTTTGCGGGCGGCGTTTTTCGCTGAAATCCCACCCGAAATTTTGGGTGTACCAGCATCTGATCGGGCGCAAAATTCTGCGTTCGGTGCGGCGGGCGCAGCGGGTGATCGTGCAAACACAGTGGATGAAGCAGGCTGCTTGCGAAAAAGCGAGCGTTTCCGGTGACACGATCGTGATCGAGCCGCCCAAAACGGCTATCGAGGTCGCCGGACAATATGATCCGGCGGCATGGGAGCGGCTGTTCTTCTTTCCGGCGGCGGCGTACGCGTATAAAAACCACGCCGTGGTGCTGCAGGCGATGCAGCTACTGCGGCAGCAGGGCATCACCGATTATCGGGTGCAGTTCACCTTGACCCCCGAGCAGCTGCCGCTCACAGCCGCGCAGGAGCCGCTGCGCGCCCAACTGGTGCTGTGCGGCGGCATGCCTTATGAGCAAGTGATGCACACCTACACCAAAGCGGTGCTGTTGTTCCCCTCGTATATCGAAACGTTCGGATTGCCGCTGCTGGAGGCGCGGCTGTCCGGCAGTCCGATTTTGGCATCGGATTGTCCGTTTTCGCACGAGATTTTGGAGGACTATGCCCACGCCCGTTTTTTCGATCCGTTTAATGCACGGCAGCTGGCGGAACTGATGAAGCAGCAATTGGAGGCGGGCGTATGATGGCCAATCTTATCAACCGATTGTTTGCTGCGGTCAATCGAATCGTTCCCAAGGATCCGCACCGCGCTGTGTTTTGCTCCTTTCCGGATATGAGCGACAACGCACAGGCGCTGTACACCTACATCGCGGCGCATCCCAGCGGCCATAGCGAAAAGCTCGTGTGGTTGCTGGAAGATCCGGCGGCCGTATCGCTGCCGGTGGGCAAATCGGTGAAAAAGCATTCGCTGCGTGGGGTTTGGCACTTTTGGCGCGCCGGATATGTGTTTCACACCCACGGTATTTTCGGTAATGTCGCTGCGCCGCACCAGATCAATGTCAGCTTATGGCACGGTATGCCGCTGAAAACCATTATGCAGCTGGATGCCACCCACGCAGGTGCGCCGGATTTCGGCTTTACTTATACCATCGCGACCTCGCCGTTGTTTCAAAAAATCATGGGACAGGCCTTTGGCTGCCCGCCGCAGCGGTGCCTGTTGACCGGGTTGCCGCGCAACGATCTGCTGTTTGATCCACCGCCGCTGAACGAGCTTATGAAAGATGATTTGCCGGATGTGGATCACATGGTGCTGTGGATGCCCACCTATCGCAAAAGCGTAATCGGTGACATTCGCGAGGACGGTACGGTATCGCAGGAAGGCATCGGCTTTTTATCGTCGGAGGATTTGGCGCGTCTAAACACCTTTTTGGCCGATCGGCGACTGCTGTTGATCATCAAAGTGCATCCCATGCAGGATATGACTCCTTTTGCCGGAATGGAGCATTCACATATTCGGGTGCTGTCCGGCATATCCGGAGCGTTATATCCGCTGGTAGGGCGTGCCGATGCGTTGCTGACCGACTATTCATCGGTGTACATCGATTATATGCTGCTGGATCGCCCCATTGGGTTTGTCACCGACGATTGGGAAGCGTACCGCGATAGCCGCGGTTTTGTATTTGATGACCCCATCGCCATGATGCCGGGGCCTTTCATCACGGATTATCATCAGCTGACCGCCTTTTTGGATGACGTTCTCGCCGGCGAGGACTCGTTCCGGGAACAACGGCGAGCCCTGACCAAACGGTTTCACACCCATCAGGATGGTCACAGCTGCAACCGATTGCTTCACGAAATTCACTGGATATAAAAATACGAGAAATAGCCAACGAGCCTGTAAAGCGATACGCTTTACAGGCTCGTTTTAACGTTTATAAAAGATACCGTATTTGGTTTGCAGACGTTCCAACTTGTCGCCGATTGGTTTCGCCAAAAGCAAGAGAAATACAACGTTGGAAACGGCATATTCCGCTGTAAAGGGCAATGCCGTTACACACGCAGCCAGATAGCGGTTCCACTGAAATGTGCCGTCCGCCCAAAGTGCTGTCCACACATCCATAATGCCGGAATACAGAACACCTGCCAATGCGCCGTAAAGGCACAAACCTATACGGCTTTTTCGCAACGGCTTTGCCAGAACACCAGCCAAGAAACCAATCAAGCCCCATGCCATCATCTGAAACGGTGTCCACGGACCTTGACCAAAATAGAAATCGGAAATTACCGCCGACATAGACCCCACCACAAAGCCGGCTTCACCGCCAAAGTAGATGGCTACAATCACAGTGATGGCTGTAACCGGCTTAAAACCCGGCAGCCATGCGAACACAAATCGTCCCACCGAGGATATAGCCACCAGCACCGCCAGCACAATCAATTCTTTGGAAGAGGTGTCACGCCGTTCAAAGCTGTATAGCAACGGTACGCACGACAGCACCGCCACACAAAGAGTGACCCACGCGGCATATTTTTCACGCAGCAAAACAGCGCCGCCAAGCACCACCGCCGGAATACAAAGCAGCAGCACCAACATGGTGGCATATGTTTTCCACCGTCCGGATGTCCGCATCATGCATCGTCCTCCTTATCCGCCAATCCGTTCCGGCGGCAAAGGGTCGCCACATCCTCGCAGGTGATGGCTTGGGGATACCATTCCCGCGCCATACGGTTGGCGGCGGTGGTGTAATAGGTGTTGGCAGAGAAAAAAGCGACCGGTGTATCCACCGACACGATCTCACCGTCAAAGAACAGTGCGCATCGATCTGCGTTTTGGGCAGCGAATTCCACATCGTGCGTGACAATCACCACCGTCATTCCCTGCTCGCGCAAATCCCGCAGTAAAGCAGACAGCACCAATTTGGAGGCAGCGTCCATACCCTTGGTCGGTTCATCTAGCAGCAGAATACGTGGCTGCTGCAACAGTAGCTTGGCCAATGCTGCCTTTTGCTGTTCGCCGCCGCTCAAATCGTAGGGGTGTCGATCCAGCAACTGTGCAATACCCAGCCGTTCCGCCACCGATGTGATCTTAGCGTCCTGCTCGGCCTTGGGATAGTCCATCGCTCGGCAGATATCCGCCAAATCCTCGCGCACCGTTTTTTGCAAAAAGACGGACTGCGGGTTTTGCGGCAACGCCGCTATATTGTGCCGATACAGGGCGTTTTCTGTGTACTCCCCGATCTTTTTGCCACCGATCCGCACCGTGCCGCGATAGGGCTTGTTGAGCCCTGACAGCACCCGCAACGCCGTGGTTTTTCCGGTGCCGTTACCGCCCAGGATACACAGGCACTCGCCCTCGTACACCGAAAGTGATACGCCGCGCAGCACATCCGGCAGATCGCGTTCGTACCGAAACCACACATCTTTCATCTGCAGTGCCATCGCGTCGCTGTGCGTGTACGGCGGCGGATCCAAATGATCCACACGGCGGTCGTATCGCTCCACCAGCTCACGCCCCTGTTTCACCGTCAGTGGGCAATCGCCGGTGCCCCCCAGCATATGGAACAGGCGCATTGCGCTGGGCATTCCGGCCAATGCCGGATGCGGCTGATTTTGGAAAAAGGTTCCCAGCCGCTTTGGTGCATCATAAAACTGCATACGCCCGGCATCCAGCAGCAGCACCTTGTCAGCCACCGGCAGCACATCCTCCAGCCGATGTTCCACCAGCAGGATGGTCAGCCCCAGTTCCCGATTCAGCTTTTGCAATGTGCCGATAAACTCCGCAGCGGCGATAGGATCCAACTGCGAGGTGGGTTCATCCAGCAACAGCACTTTCGGCTGCATCACCATCACCGACGCGAGATTCAGCATTTGTTTTTGCCCACCGGATAGTTCGTCGGTGTCGCGGCGGAACCAGTCCTGTATCCCAAAATAGCTTGCCATTTCTGCCACACGGCGACGAATCACCGGTGTAGGCAACCCCAGATTTTCCAGTCCAAACGCCAATTCGTGCCACACCTTATCAGTGACGATCTGGCTGTCCGGATTTTGCAGTACATAGCCAATGGTGGTGGCATCGCGTTCGGTCATTTGCTGCTGCAAAACGCCCTGATAGCGAATATCTCCGCTTTGCTCGCCAAAAGGTTCCAACTCGCGCTTGAGCAGGCGAAGCAGCGTGGTTTTACCGCATCCGGACGCTCCGCACAGCACCACAAACTCGCCGGCTTTCACACGGAAAGACAGATCACACAGCGCCTGATCGGTGGCGTTTGGATAGCGAAAACTCACATTTTCGATCTGTAATATGTCCACTGTGCTCTCTCCTTTCCTTCGGTAATCAGCGGCAAGCTGCAAAGCGCCACATACGCCGCGTATCCCATTATCGCCCGGGCATCGACCGCCACGGAGGACACTTGGGGATAAAACACGAACGCCGGTCGTTGCACGAGCGCGCCAAGCAGCGTGGCACCGCACAATATCAGCACCAACGCCAGCATAACCGCATCGCGTTTGCTAAAGCGAAAAAGCGAAAAGTGGCTGCGGTGCTTCAGCCCATAGCCGCGCGCTTTCATGGAAGCGCCGGTATCGATCGCATTTTCCAGCGACCAGGTTATCAAAGCCGAAAACACATGCATGCTGCTCTTGACGCGTTCTATATAATTTCGCGAAGAATACAGCCCCATGGCCTTTTGCGCCGCGCGGATCGTCTGCGCTTGTCGCCGGAGCAGCGGTATAAACCGCAAAGCCGAGGACAGCAGCAACGCCAGCTTAGGCGTTATGCGGCCAAACAAATACAGCCATTTTTCGCTGGTTAATGTCTGGTGGCAGCAACGGAACCAATACAGTGCCGCCATCAGCATGGCAGCAATATTCATCCCGCACAGCACCGCTTCGCGAGTGATGGGATGACCATTTAGGAAAAACAGCGGCGTGGCACCGTTGTGCGAAAACAAAGGGTTGGACAGGGCAATCAGCAAAAACAGCACTGCCGAAAACGCCAATTGTCGGACAAACACGCGCGGCCGTTCCAACCAGGCGTAAAATCCCACGCTGCACAACAGGGAAATCGCCAGCAGCACCGGATGTGCCGTAAACATAGTGATCAGCAATACCGCCGCATAATACAGCAGCAGTACCGCTGGGTGTGTTGCGGAAAACGCGTACATTCCGATGCTCCTTTCCGATAAATGGATTGGTCGACAATACAATAGCTATACGAAAAAGACCCCGCCGCACCCGGCAGGGTCTTGCTGCTTGGCTCAGTCTTCTTCCAACAGGCGGCTGATCGCCTCGTGGAAGCTGTTGATATCCTTAAACTGGCGATAAACTGAAGCAAACCGCACATAAGCGATCTCGTCGATGGCTTTGAGCTTTTCCATCGCATACTCGCCAATACGATCGGCGGTTACTTCGCGATCCAACGAATTTTGAATCTGCGCTTCGATTTCGTCCACCGCTTTTTCCAGCGTTTCCAGCGGCACCGGGCGCTTTTCGCACGCGCGCAGCAAACCGTTCAGCAGCTTGTTACGGTCAAACGCCTCGCGAGAGGTGTCCTTTTTCACCACAATGATGGGCAGACTTTCGATGATCTCATAGGTTGTAAAACGCTTGGCGCAGCTCAGGCACTCCCGCCGGCGACGAATACGCGCTCCCTCGTCTGTAGGGCGGGAATCAATCACCTTGCTTTCGGCATAGCCGCAATACGGACATCTCATAGTCATCCACCTTTCGGGCGCGAGCTGCTATGCTCCGCCGCCGTTTTATCCGAGATTCACAGGTTATGGTCTTATCATACCATTCCGTTTATCAAAAAGCAAGTGGTTTCCCCTGCGCACGGTCAAAATCCGCTTTTATTTGCTGCATACTGCTCCACAGCACTTCCGGACGCTCATAGTTGGAGCGATACAGCTCCAGCATCACCGCGCCATCGTAGCCGCGCTGTGTCACCTGCTGCAGCACACCCACCAGATCAGCTGTTCCCTGCCCCGGCGGCAGGCAATCCACCTGTGCTGTGGCATCGCTTAAATGGATGTGGCGCAGGGCGCTGCCCATCGCTTTCAGCACCGTATCCGGCGTGTGACCCGATCGGCGGCACTGCTTGAAATCGAACACAAAGCCGGCTTTTTCCCCCAGCTGGCACCGCATGGCGCACAGATAGTCGTTATCGGATGAGCGAAACCGCACCACATTTTCCTGCAACAGCCGCACCCCAAAGGTTTGCCCCAGATCGTACACTTGCTCAAATCGTCCGATTGATTCTTCGACCGGGAGCACGCCTCCCAACCGGTCGCCGTGCATCACCACATAAGGAGCCTGCAGCCGGGCAGCAGCTTCAAACAGCGGTTTGTACATCTCCAACCCATCGCGAAAGCGCCGCTCATATTGCGAAAACAGCAGATACGGCTCGCTGCCGGACAGATACGGATGTACCGATGTGAAGGAGGCTCCTGCGGCATCGGCACGGTCTTTCATCGCTTGTAAAAAGGCGGGAGCCGTTTCGGATTCGGTATTCAAAAACACCTCGATCTGGCGAAAGCCAAGCTGCAACAGTTGTTCCAAGCAGTGCTCGGTCAGATCGGGATATAAATTGGCTGTCGATGCTCCCCATAACATAGCGTTTCCTCACTTTTGGCAATGATTTGGGTCTTGTTCGCTGTTCTCCCCCATTATACAATAGAATCATCCATTAGAAAAGGGGGATACGCATGGCTCGGCTTTATTTTCGGCGCTTCAAAGCGGCTTGGTCGCAGCTTCATGTGCTGGCGCGCGCAGCGCTGCACATCAGCTGGCAGCTAACCGGTTGCTTAGCACTATTCGGGCTGCTTGTGGAACGGCTGATGCCGTATATGCCCGACTATTTCACCGCTGTGGCGTATCAACGCGCGGCATTTGAAAATGCACCCGCCATGCTGCTGGCAGGAGTGATCGCCGCCTGCATAGCCGACACGATGCCGCGGCGATGACCGGCAGTGTAGATAACATACAAAAACCAGAGAAAACAGCGACTATCTGTTTCTCTGGTTTTTGTTTTTTACATCGTCGTGTTCTGAACAGTGGGCTGTTCCATCACGCGGCGGAACTCTTCGCCATCCATTTTTTCATGCTGATACAGATACTGTGCCACCGCGTGCAGCTTATCCATATGCTCGGTCAGCTTGCGCTCGGTTTCTTTGTAGCTGGACAGGATAAAATGGTTGATCTCGTTGTCGATCTTGGCCGCCAGATCCTCCGAATAGTTGCGGGTGTGACCAAAGTCGCGTCCCAAAAATACTTCGTTGGAATCGGAGGAACCAAACATGATCGGACCCAGCGGGCTCATACCGTATTTGGTAACCATAGCGCGCGCCGTTTCGGTCGCACGCTCGATATCGTTGGAAGCGCCGGTACTGACATCGCCCAAAATCAACGCTTCCGCCACGCGACCACCCAGCAGCACCTGGATATCCTCCAGCATCTCGCTTTGTGTGCGATACGAACGCTCTGTCTGCGGCAGGCTCATGGTGTAACCGCCCGCCATGCCGCGCGGAATGATCGAAATTTGATGCACCGGATCTTGTGTGGGGCAATAATAGGTGACCACCGCGTGACCCGCCTCGTGGTACGAGGTGAGCTTTTTGTCCTTTTCAGTCATGACGCGACTGCGTTTTTCGGCGCCCACCACCACTTTGATGGTTGCCTCTTCGATCTCCGCTTCGGTGATCGACATGGTGCCGCGGCGCGCTGCCAGCAACGCCGCCTCGTTCAGCAGGTTTTCCAAATCCGCACCGGTGAAACCGGCAGTGGATTTCGCCACCACCGACAAATCCACATCGGGAGCCAGCGGCTTACCGCGGGCGTGCACTTTCAAAATCGCTTCGCGCCCCTTGACATCGGGGGCATTGACCACGACCTGGCGGTCGAACCGACCAGGACGCATCAGCGCCGGATCCAGAATATCCGGGCGGTTGGTGGCGGCAATCATAATAACACCTTCGTTGGCGCCAAAGCCGTCCATTTCCACCAGCAACTGGTTCAAAGTCTGCTCACGCTCGTCGTGACCGCCGCCAAGGCCGGCACCTCTCTGGCGACCGACGGCATCGATCTCATCAATAAAGATGATGCAGGGAGCGTTTTTCTTCGCCTGATCGAACAGGTCGCGCACACGCGACGCACCGACACCGACATACATTTCCACAAAATCGGAACCGGAAATCGAGAAGAACGGTACGCCCGCTTCGCCAGCCACAGCGCGCGCCAGCAGCGTTTTACCGGTACCGGGAGGGCCCACCAGCAGCACGCCCTTGGGCACACGCGCACCCAGCTCGTTAAACTTTTTGGGCGTTTTCAGGAACTCGACCACTTCGGCCAGTTCCTCTTTTTCCTCGTCTGCGCCCGCCACATCGTCAAAGGTGGTTTTGCGCTTTTCGTCGTTGGAGTTTTTTACCCGCGCTTTGCCAAAGCCCATGGCTTTGCCGCCGCCATCCAACCCATTGAGCGAGCGGCGCATCATCACCCACATCGCCACACACATACCGATAATCAGCAGCGTCGGCAGGAAGTTGATGATCCACGGCATCTCGCTTTCCGGTTCCAAATCATACGCGACATGGTCGTCTTTGTTTTTGCTCTCGTTCGCCTTGTCGACCGAATCCTTGATCTGATCCCAGAACAGGCTTACGTTGGGAACGGTGTATTTGATCGTGTCTTTGCTATCGATCTTGCCGTCCTTATTGGTGTCCTCGGTACGGTACTGTTCCCGCAGCAAAAACTCCAGATCGCCGCTGCCCAGATTCAGCTTAAACTCCTGCACCTGATTGTTCTGGAAATAGGCGATATAATCGGAATACTGTTTATCCTGATTGGCGCTGCGCCCCGACAGCAGCAGCCACATCGCCAGCAGGATGATCAGCGGAATACCGATCAACAGCCCCAAATTGCGGGCGTTTTTCAAATTGTTGTTGTTGGATTCCAAACGAATCCCTCCTTATCACAGAATACCGGCAGCCCTCGCCCGATTACTCGCTGTAAATTTCCGGTTTCAGCACACCGATATAGGGCAGGTTGCGGTATTTTTCGGCATAATCCAGGCCGTAGCCCACAATAAATTTGTCAGGCACCGTGGCGCCCACATAATCCGGCGTGATCGGCACACGGCGGCGCTCCGGTTTGTCCAGCAGCGTGCACAGGCGGATGCTCTTCGGATTACGCGCCGACAGCGTTTTCAGCAGGAACGACAGCGTGACGCCGGAGTCCAAAATATCCTCGACCACCAGCAGATCGCGGCCTTCCAGCGTGATGTCCAAGTCCTTGCGCACCTGCACCTCGCCGGAGGTTGAGGTACCGTTACCATAGCTGGACAACGACAAAAAGTCGATCGCACAGGGCACATCAATTTCCCGCATCAAATCCGCCATAAACACGACCGCGCCTTTCAGCGCCGCCACCATAAACAGATTTTTGTCCTTATAATCTTCACTTATACGTTGTCCCAGTCGTTTGACAATATCCGCCAGATCCTCCTGCGTGAACAAGATTTCCTGCATATCATCCCGCATACTCATAGTAACCTCTCCTTTTATCCGTTGTTTTGATCATCCTGTGTTATGGTGACCAGCATCATCTGCGTGGTCGTTGCAGAAAACGCGACGCGTTCGGCACAGCCGAACGGCGTCCACACAATGCCTTCGGCATCACAAAGCACCGGCATAGCCGCGCGTTCCCACAAAGGCACACCCGCCTCATTCATCAGCTTTTTCAGCGTTTTGGTCGGTCTGCCGGCGGGACGATACGCATCGCCCGATTGCCGAAAGCGCCAATGTAAACTATGGCTTATCATAGCATAGTCACAAACATTTTTTAATAAGATTTTGTGAACATTCTTTTGTTTTTTATATTCTTCCGGCGAAAGCAGCGAAAGGCGGTATATTTTGCCGCCGAATTCATAGCTTTCATCAATCACCGCCGGTTGCTGCGCCGGATCGCTCGTCACCGCTTCGGGCACAAACATCAGCTGTCCCCGCCGCGACACTACCTGCCGTCCGCCGGGGAGCATCGTTGCGCCGGGGCTGTTCAGCAACGTCTGCAGCGCTGCTATATGCCCGCTTTCCAAAGTGGGACAGCCCTCCTGCCCGGCGATATGTTGCAGCGCCCGCCCACGCAGTGCCGGATGCACCGCCGCCAGCGGCTGGATAGCATAGCAATGGTCACCGGCGGCTGCTTGCGCTGCCAGCTGCTGCGCCAACTGACAAAGACAATCGTCGTCCTGTTGTGCCGCTTCGGAAAAACGCCAAAACGCTTCCTCTGCGCGGGGATTGATAGCTTCCAGCGGCGGAATCACCTGCCTGCGGATGCGGTTGCGGCTGTAGGCTACATCCGCATTGGTACTGTCTTGTCGGTAAGCGATACCTTGTTCAGCACAATACGCTTCGATCTCCTGCCGCGAACAGTGCAGCAGTGGGCGAATCCGATCGCCCCGCACCGTAGCGATGCCACCACCGCCCCGCAGTCCGCTGCCGCGGGTCAGATGCAGCAGCACGGTTTCCATATTATCCCGACGGTTATGCGCCGTGGCGATACGGCAAGGCGGATGCTGCCGCGCCACTTCTTCAAAAGCGGCATAGCGCACCTGTCGACCGGTTTCCTCCAGTCCGGTTCCCTGCCGGGCAGCCAGCGCCGCTACATCCACCGACCGCACGATCAGCGGCACGCCCCACGCGGCACAGGTTGCCCGCACGAAAGCCTCGTCTGCGTCGGATTCCTCGCCGCGCAGATTGTGCTGCACATGCACAGCGATCAGCGCGCCGAAGCGTTGCTCCTCCCGCCACAGGGTCAAAAGCAGGTGCAAAAGCGCCATCGAGTCCGCCCCACCGGACACCCCCACCACAACCGAATCATCGGGAGATAGCATCCGGTAGTCGCGGATCGTTTGCCGCATCCGTTGCTCCGTTGTCATAGGTCAACCCTTTCCGTAAACAAAACAGCCGGCAGCCCGCCCCAAAGAACAAAACCACCGGCTATGTATTTATCCGTTTTGATGTACTTCCAGTTCCGAGAACTGAGTAAACTCGCCCGCAAACGCCATTTTGACCGTACCAAGGTCGCCGTGACGGTTCTTCGCCACAATCACTTCGGAGGTACCGGTTTCGACATTGGTGGGATCATCGGTCTGCCCTTTATAGTATTCCTCACGATATAGGAACAGCACCTGATCGGCATCCTGTTCAATAGAACCGGAATCACGCAGATCGGACAAGCCCGGGCGATGGTTGGTCGCCTGCTTTTCGGGGCCACGCGACAGCTGGGCGCACGCCATCACCGGAATATCCAGTTCCTTCGCCATCACCTTCAGATCGCGCGTGATTTTAGAAACCTCCTGCACCCGATTCTCCGCCTTTTCAGCAGATTTCATCAAGCCCAAATAGTCGATCACCACAAAGCTGACATCGCCTTCGCGCATCAGCCGCGCCTTGATCTCCGGCACCGTGATGGCGGCGGTATCGTCCAGATACAACGGAATTTTGCACAGCACGCCCGCGGCATCCGCAATGCGCGTCCATTCATCGGTGGACAGCATACCGGTGCGCAGCTTTTTACCGGACACCCGCGCTTCGGCCGACAGCAAACGGTTCACCATTTCCTCCTTGGACATTTCCAAGTTGAAAAACGCCACCTTGCGGTTTTGTTTAAGCGCCACATTGCGCGCCAGATTCAACGCAAAGCTGGTTTTACCCATACCGGGGCGGGCGCCCACAATGATGAGGTTCGCGCGGTTCAAGCCGGTGGTGATCGCGTCCAGCGTGGGCAGCCCGGTAGGAATGCCGACATACCGTTCGCGTTCCGGCGAGGTCAGCTTGCTGAGCATTTCATAGCTGCTCGCCAAGCACTCGTTGAGCGGTGTCAACCCACCGCTTTGGCGGCCTTGACTGATATCGTAAATCTTTTGCGCTGCCGATTCCATCAGCCATTTGGGATCGGTATCCGGATCGGCGGCGTTTTCCATAATCTCCCGTGCCGCTTTCATCAGCGCCCGCGCATCGAATTTGTTGCGGATGATGCGGGCATAATGCTCAATATTGGAGATAGCCGGCACGATCTGCGCCATTTTGAACAGATATTGCTTACCTTCTTCACCGGCGAAAAACTCGTCCGCTTTCACCGCTTCCAGCACGGTCACAAAATCGATCACTTGTGATGCCATCATTTTTTCCAGCATCACCCGATAGACGATCTGGTGCTCCGGCAGATAAAAATGCTCGGGGCGCAAAATATCCGCCACGCGGCTGATGCAGCTGCTGTCCATCAGAACAGAGCCCAGCACCGCCTGTTCGGCTTCCAAGCTATAGGGCGGCTGAAGTCCATCCTGCGCCCAGAAGGATCGATTGTTGCGCTTGCTTTCCTGTGCCATTTGTTGTCCGCCTCTCCTGCTGACAAATTATTCGGTCACCATAACGGTGAGTTTGGCAGCGATGCCCTGCATCAACTTGATTTCGGCGGTGTAGGAACCGAACGCCTTGATATCCGCCATGGTGATCTTGCGTTTATCCACATCTACGCTCAACTGTTTTTTCAGCTCTTCCGCCACTTCTTTGGTGGTGACCGAACCAAACAGCTTGCCGTTTTGACCGGCACGCGCCGTCAGCTTCAGTGTTTTGCCTTCCAGCAGCGCCGCGGTTTCACGCGCCGCTTTTTGATCCATTTCATGATGATACCGCACCGATTCTTCACGGTTTTTCAGCTCGTTCATCGCTTGAGCGTTGGCTTCCATCGCCAGTCCACGCGGAAACAGGAAATTGCGGGCGTAGCCGTCCGAAACCTGTACCAGTTCGCCTTTTTTGCCGTGGCCTTTCACATCTTGTTTCAGAATCACTTTCATCAAAAACACGACCTTTCTTCTACGATTACGGTCTGGAAGAGGCTTCGCGCTCTTCCAGATAGGTATCAATAGCGTCTTGCAGACGCTGTTTTACTTCCACCATGGTAGCATCCTTCAAGAACGCTCCCGCCATGGTCATATGTCCGCCGCCGCCCAGCGCTTCCATAATCAGCTGGACGTTGAAATTGCCCAGCGACCGCGCGGAAATATTCACCACGTGATCGTCACCGAACAGGGTGAAGGATGCCTCCACCCCTTTGATGGAGAGCAACTCATCCGCCGCTTGCGAAGCGGCGACCCGCATATCCGCGCCGCTGCCGCTGCCGTCGCAGGCAATGGCGGTGCAGCGATACATCTCCGCATGGGACACGATATCCGACTTTTTGCGATATACCTCCATGCTTTCGGAAAACAATCGTTTGACCGCCACCGTGTCCGCGCCGATCTGGCGCAGATACGCCGCCGCCTCAAAGGTGCGCACACCCGCTTTCATCACAAAGCTGCGGGTATCCAGCATGATGCCGGCAAGCAGTGCTTCCGCATCCAAGCGCGACAGGTTGGCGCTGCCCATATACTGCGCCAGCTCGGTTACCATTTCGGAGGCAGAGGAGGCATTGGGCTCGTGATAAAAGATCACAGCGTTATCAATATAGTTCACCATTTTACGGTGATGGTCGATCACTACCACGGTTTGTGCCTGCTGATACAGCGGCAAACACTCCAGCATCGCCGGATTGTGAGTATCGGTAACGATCAGCAGCGTGTGCGGAGTCAAGCGATCCAACGCATCGTCCGGCGACAGGAACACATCGGTTTTTCCGTTTTGCTCATACCGCTGCAGCAGCTCCGGTGCCAGCGTTTGCTGCCGGTCGGTCACCACCCACGCAGGTTTTTCCAGCTTGCGGACAATCGCCACCATACCGGCGGCGGCACCAAGGCAGTCCAAATCGGAATAGCGATGCCCCATCACGAGCACATTCTGGCTTTCCTTGATCAAGTCCACCAGCGCTGACGCGACCACGCGGGTGCGCACCCGTGCCCGGCGTTCCACCCCTTTGGACACACCGCCGTAAAAATCATAGCCGTTTGCGGTCTTGACTGCGGCCTGATCACCGCCGCGTCCCAGCGCCATTTCCAGCGCCTGGCGGGCCATTTCTTCGCTGTCGATCAGCGTATCGCCCCGCCCCACGCCAATGGACAGCGTGATGCTGGTGCCATTGGCCGTTTGCACGGCGCGCACCTGATCCAGAATATGGAATTTATCGGCAATGATCTCATCCAAATGGCGCTGCTCCAGCACCACCAAAAAGCGCTCGTTGCTATACCGGCGCATGATACCGCTGCGCGCCACCACCCAATCCTCCAGCAAGGTTTCTACCTTGCCGGTGATCTGGGCGCGTTCGCTGTCGCGGGTGTTTTGCATCAGCTCTTCCACATTGTCTATGTACAGAGCCAACACCACCGGTCGGCTTTGGGCGTATTCTTCCAGCAAATCCTGATGCTCGGTATCATCGATATAATACAGCAGAACCAGCGGAGCATTGCCCTCGTCCGCCACCGGATGGCTGTACACCGTATACCAGCGTTCGTCCAGCCGCAGCGACTGGCTGGTCGCCTGGTTAAAAAAGCTGATCGGGAGTCCACCGGTCAGATCTTCCACCAACAAGCCATAGGCATCCCGCCCGCCCAGCACCTCTTTTTCAAAGGTGGGGTTGTACCAGATCACTTCGCCGGCGGCAGTCACCGCCACCGTAGGAATAGGAAATTCCAGCAGCGATTGGCGGTCGGCGTCGCTCAAGCGCGCGGCGATTCCCGCCAGATACTGCTTGACATCCCGGCGAAACCGGTATTGACGCAGCGCCGCCCACAGCACGGCGATACCCCCCACCGCCAGCTGGATATACAACACCAGCGGCGAGCGAAGATAATAGCCGACCAAAATGCTGGCAACCAACAACACCGACAGCAATATGACACTGGCCGAAACGGTCCATATTTTTTTGGGTTTCACCGTATCCACCACCTTTACAGGGACAGGCAATTATACATCCATAATAATCGGCAGGATCATCGGGCTGCGTTTGGTCTTTTGGAAGATCATACGCGACATATCATCCCGCACGCGGGTTTTCATCGTGTTCCAATCCAGCGTATGGCTGCGGCAGCATTCCTCCAGAACGCCACGCGCCACATCCTTGGCTTTTTCAATCAGCTGCTCAGATTCGCGCACATACACAAACCCGCGCGATACAATGTCGGGGCCGGACACAATGCGTCCCTCGGCCGGATCCACGGTAGCGACCACCACGATCAAGCCGTCCTCCGCCAAGTGGCGGCGGTCACGCAGCACAATGCTGCCCACATCACCGACGCCCAAGCCGTCCACCAGCACCTGACCGGCCTGTACCTGACCGACCACTTCCATTTTATCGGGGGTGATCTCGATCACCTTACCGATGTCGCCCAGCAGAATATGATCCGCCGGCATACCCATGGATCGCGCCAGCGCGGCATGCTTTTGCAAATGCTTCTGCTCGCCGTGCACCGGCAGGAAAAACTGCGGGCGCACCAGCCCATGAACGATTTTAAGCTCTTCCTGACACGCGTGGCCGGACACATGAACATCGTACATTTTTTCGTACACTACATCGCAGCCGCGCTTCATCAGCTCGTTGACAACCTTCCCCACTGTCTTTTCGTTACCGGGAATAGGGGTAGCGGAAATGATGATGTAATCATCGGGACCGACCTCCACCTTGCGGTGATCGGAAAACGCCATGCGGGTAAGCGCGGACATCGGCTCGCCTTGGCTGCCGGTGGTGATCAGGGTGATTTGATCTTTCGGATACTGGTTGATTTCATCAATATCAATAAAGACGCCATCCGGCACTTTCAAATAGCCAAGCTCAGTCGCGATCTGCACGTTGTTGATCATGCTGCGCCCGGATACCGCCACCTTGCGCCCATCGCGCACTGCGGCATCCACAATTTGCTGGATACGGTGCAGGTTGGACGAGAATGTCGCGATAATCAGGCGTTTGCCCTCGGCGTTGTGGAACAGGTTGGCAAAGCTCTTGCCCACCAGTCGTTCGCTCGGCGTATAGCCGGGGCGCTCGGCATTGGTAGACTCCGCCAGCATCGCCAGCACGCCCTCTTTGCCCAGTTCGCCCAACCGCGCCAAATCCATCATGGTGCCGGAAATAGGAGTGCAGTCAATTTTGAAGTCGCCGGTGTGCACCACATAGCCGATCGGCGTTTTGATCGCCAGCGCCACCGCGTCGGGGATCGAGTGGTTCACATTTATAAATTCGACCGAAATTTTTCCAAGATTGATGCTGCCGCCCGCCTGAACCACGTTCAGCTTTGCCTGTTTCGCCAACCCGTGCTCTTTCAGCTTGTTTTCCACCAGCGCCAGCGTCAGACGGGTGCCGAACACCGGGAAGTTGAATTGCTTGAGCAGGTACGGCAGCGCGCCGATATGGTCCTCGTGACCATGGGTCAGCACCACGCCGCGCACATGATCCGCTACCTTTTCGATGTGCGAAAAATCCGGCAGAACAATATCCACACCGGGCATATCATCGTCCGGAAACGCCATGCCGCAGTCAATGATAAACGCATCATCGCCGTATTCAAACAGCGTGATGTTTTTGCCGATCTCGTTCATGCCGCCCAGCATGGTCAACCGTACCGGCGTGACCTGCTTGCGGCGTCCACGACCGCGACCGCTCTTGGGCGCGGTTTTGCCGTTGCTGCGGCCCGTAGCATTCGCCGCCTGCTTTTTCGCAGAACCGGCCGCTTGTTTCGGCGCTTTGGCTGCTTGCTTCGGCGCTTTCGATTCATTTGCCGACTTCTTTTCCGCTGCCGGTTTATCGGTTTTGGGCTTTTCCGTCTTTTTTGCCGCCGAACGATAGTTGCGGCGCGCCGGTGTTTTGCCGGCGTTTTTGCCCGTCTTATCCCGTCCGGCGGGCTTTTTTTCGGTTGCCTGCTTTGCCTTTTCGGCTGCTTTTTGGTTGTTGCTTTCTGTTGACACAATAATCCTCCGTTTCTATTGATAGACCCACAGGTCCTAAACAAATGCATAGAAAGAATAGCCCCACCCCGGTGAGGCTGCTTGCATACGCGTATGCTGTTGTAAAATCCGAACACGTCTGTTTTGCCATGCGAAGCGTCAAAGCGTTTCGCGGGAACCGGTCACTGCAAACGGTATGCGGCTGCATCCGTTCGTCTGATCCTTTTTATATTACTGTTTTTTGGCCGCGATGTCAAGTGCAGCCTCCACATGATAGTAGTATAGGCGCAATCAAACGGTTTAATAAATTTCTTCTTGTTTTTTTACGGGGTTATGGTATATTAAGGAAGATATTTTTCATTCTAAAAAAGCAATAAGGAGATCGTGGGCATGAAACATGTGGAGCTTTTTACCGACGGCGCCTGTTCGGGCAACCCCGGCCCCGGCGGCTGGGGCGCGATTTTGCGCTACCATGGCGTGGAAAAAGAATTGTCCGGCGGCGAAGCCAACACCACCAACAACCGCATGGAGCTGTCCGCCGCGATCGAAGGGCTGGCGGCACTGAAAGAATCCTGTCAAGTGACGCTGACCAGCGATTCCAAGTATCTGACTGATGGGGTGACCAAAGGCTGGGCGCGATCCTGGAAGCGCAACGGTTGGCGCAAGGCGGACAAAAAGCCGGCGCTCAACGCGGATTTGTGGGATCGATTACTGACCCAGTTGGACCGGCACGATGTGAAAATTGTATGGGTAAAAGGGCACGCCGGACACCCCGAAAACGAGCGCTGCGACGCGCTGGCGGTGGCACAGTGCGACCGTTTTCGCATATAGCACCATTTTTGCGTCGGTGACGGCCGAATATTGGACATTTTTCACCTTGTAAAAGCTACCAAAATGGTATATATTAAACTCAGTTACAGAAAGCAGGTGTTATCCCCTATGAATAAAATGATTTACGCGGATAATGCAGCCACCACAAAGCTGCATCCGCAGGCGCTGGAGGCGATGATGCCCTACTTGACCGAGGAATACGGCAACCCCTCCTCGCTGTATAGCTTTGGGCAAAATTCCCGCCGCGCTGTTGAAAAAGCACGCTGCCAGATCGCCGAGTGTCTGGACTGTCTGCCGAAAGAAGTGTTCTTTACTTCGGGCGGCAGCGAAGCGGACAACTGGGCCATCAAAATGGCGGCTGAACAAGGCGCAGCCAAGGGCAAAAAGCATATCATCTCTACCGCGTTTGAGCATCATGCCATCCTGCATACGCTGAACGCGCTGCAAAAGAAGGGCTTTGAGGTCACGCTGCTGCCGGTTTATGACAACGGTATTGTGCGGGTGGAAGATGTGAAAGCGGCCATTCGCCCGGACACCGCGCTGGTCAGTGTGATGTTCGCCAACAACGAGATCGGCACCATCCAACCGGTGGCGGAAATCGGTGCTGTCTGCCGCGAAGCGGGCGTGCTGTTCCATGTGGACGCGGTGCAGGCTGTTGGCCATATTCCGGTATCCTTCAACGGAATTCAAGCGGACATGCTGTCGCTGTCCGGTCATAAATTTCACGGTCCAAAAGGGATCGGCGCGCTGCTGATCCGCAAAGGGCTGCGGTTCGGAAACCTGATCGACGGCGGTGCCCAGGAATCCGGTCGCCGCGCCGGCACCGAAAACACTGCCGGCATTGTGGGTATGGCAACAGCAATGAAGCTGGCATGCGACAGCATTGCCGAAACGGCGCCGGCGATCGCCGCGCGGCGCGATCGGCTGATTGCTGCACTCACCACGATCACCCACAGCCGTCTAAACGGTGATGCCACGAAACGGCTGCCCGGCAACATCAATGTCAGCTTTGAAGGCGTTGAGGGCGAAAGCCTGCTGCTGATGCTGGATGCCAAAGGCATTTGTGCCTCCTCCGGTTCGGCTTGCACCTCCGGTTCGCTGGATCCCAGCCATGTGCTGCTCGCCATCGGGTTGAAGCACGAGGTAGCGCATGGATCGCTGCGGCTGACTATTTCGGAAGAAACCACGGACGAGGACATTGCCTATATTGCGCAGCAGGTACCGCTTGTGGTCAACCGGTTGCGGGAGATGTCCCCCCTGTGGGAGCGCATTGTGAAAGGAGAAGATGTCAAATGACTTCGTTTTATAGTGAAAAGGTAATGGATCACTTCACCAACCCGCGCAACGTGGGCGAAATTCCGGATGCGGACGGTGTCGGCGAGATCGGCAACGCCAAATGCGGCGATATCATGAAAATGTATATCAAGGTGAAAGACGGTCGCATTGCGGATGTCAAATTCAAAACCTTTGGCTGCGGTTCGGCTATCGCCACCAGCTCGATTGCTACCGAAATGATTATGGGTCAGACGCTGGAGGACGCGTTGAAGCTGTCCAATAAAGCGGTGGTGGAAGCGCTGGACGGCCTGCCGGCGCACAAGATCCACTGTTCGGTGTTGGCGGAACAAGCCATCAAGGCGGCTATCGCCGATTACTACACCCGTCAGGGCATCGACCCCACCCCCATTGTGGGCAAGGTGATGGATCCCGACGAGGATGTTCACGCGTGCGAGCTGTAAACACATCGAAAAAATCCCCTGTGACAGCAACCGTTGTCACAGGGGATTTTTTATTCAGCAATAATATCGCGCGCGTTTTGCATCAGTTTATTCAGCGTTTGCTGCCCCACTGATTGCTGCAGCCGCTCCACCCATTCGCGGAATTGCGGCGGGCGCGTTTTCAGATGGTGGCAATCGGTACCCAACAAGTGGATATACCCTTTTTTGATAAAAGACACCAGTCGGCGACGCATCCAAAACGATTGCAGCGACGACACATTGATCTGCGTCAGCAATCCGTCGTCAATCAACTTTTCCAGCACATGGGGATGCTGCATCAGATCCGGATAACGTTCCACGTGAGCCATGATCGGCTGCACACCGTAATGGTAGGTCACCTGCATCAAATTCTCGCACACATACGGGGTGAAACGAGTCTCATAAGGCAGTTCAACCAACAAATACCGGCTGCCGATGCAAAGCGGTGTGATATCCTCGTGCTGGAAGATGGTTTTGCTCAAGAATGTTTCGCTGGCCAATATCAGCCGAGGGGACTCCTCCCCTGTTCGGCGACACAGCGCCTTAAACGCCTGTTGCCGCCGCGACAAAAACTCTTCCATCGGCATCTCATCCGACAAATAATGCGGGGTCAACACCACCGTATCCACCTGTTGCCGGGATAATGCCGCCAGCATATCCGCCGCTTCATCCACATCACGCGCTCCGTCATCGATGCCGGGCAGAATATGCGTGTGCAGATCAACCAGCGGTGTCATGTTTGCCATAGCCGTATCCATAGCCGTATTTTCCGTATCCGGCCTTGGAACCATATCCTTTGGAGCGCGTGTCGGCACCGTTGAGCACCAAGCCCAAAATCTTGGCATCAATCATCTGCAAATGCTGAACCGCTTTGTCCAATTCGGGATATGTTGCCATACCGGAACGCACCATCAACACCACGCCATCGGATTTCTTGATAACCGGCAGCGCATCCGACACCACATTCACCGGAGGCGTATCCACAATGATATAATCGTAATCGGCAGCCAGCGTTTGCAGCAATTGGCCGAATGTCTCGCTGGCGAGCAGCTCCGACGGGTTGGGCGGAGTCGCACCGGCGGTAATAACATCCAAATTGGTATAAGAGGTATGCCGGATCGTCTCGCTCAGCGGCTGCAGGCCGCTGAGAACATGAGACAAACCGGGAGCATTGTTCATATCAAAGAACATATGCAGCTTTGGTTTGCGCAGATCGGTATCGATCAGCAGCACCCGCAAATTCGTTTGCGACAGCGAGATCGCGATGTTGACCGCACCGGTGGATTTGCCCTCGTTTTCCATCGAGCTGGAAACCACAATGGTTTTGCACCCGGGGTGTGCGATTGAAAACATCAAATTGGTACGGATGGACTTATATGCTTCCGTTACCTGAAACTTGATTTTGGAATCGACAGCCAGCTTGGAGCGGGATGCCGATTTGCTGTTCGTTTGTGCAGCCATAGTTCGTCCGTCCTTTCCTTTTATTTGCGCCGTGTTTTCGCTGTGTTGGTAGAAAAATCCGGAATCACTCCGAGCAGCGGCAGATCATACCGCTCCACCAGATCTTCTTCCGTCTTGATACGCGTATCCAGCAGATCACGCAGAAAGATAATCAGCACGATCACCACCGCGCCGAGCAGCGCCCCCAAAGCCGTATTACGCACCAAGCTGGGACCCACTTTGGTTCCCTCGCGGGCACCGGACACTTGTTTGATGGTAGCTTGTTCGTATACACCTTTCAATCGCTGGGGAATCACCTGAGCTGCTGCATCGGCAATGATCTTGGTATCCCGCGGGCTGTGCGCCTGCACCTTGATCTCCAGCACAGCGGTTTCGTCCACGATGTTGAAGCTGAACATATTCGCAAGCTGTTGATCCTTATATCCCAGATCCGATTTTTTCGCCACATCCCGATAAAAATCTTTATCGTTCAAAATGGCAATATAGGTTTTGGCCATGCTCTGAGCGTATTGGGCATACGACAGATCCGACAAATTAGACTGGGCCTCTTCGTTTTTGCTGACCATCATCTTGATGGTGGATGCATAAGTCGGCTGCACCAGAGCCGCAGTGTACGAAAAAGCAACCAACCCGCCGATGATGGTGACCAACACGACCCACCAGATTTTTTCCAAAACCAGATGGAACAGCTTTTCCAGCGATATTTCCATAGACGACGTCCTCTCATTTCTTGGTAAGCGAAGTCTTTACTCAAATATTATATAGAATTTAGAGAAGGAATGCAAGGATTTGTTATGCTTTTGTGACTTTATGGAAGACTTTTTTGCCTTTTTTAATCACCACATAACCTTTGTCGAACGCCGACACCGGAACGGTCTGCATCACATCCTGCACCTTTTCATCGTCCACCGATACGCCGCCCTGGGCAATCAGCCGACGCGCTTCGCCGCGAGAGGGTGCCAGCTTTGTCAGCATCAGTAGATCAATCACGCCGATCGCGCCATCCTGCAGCTGGTCATCCGCCAGCGCGGTAGAGGGCATATTTGCACCGGTAGCGGCACCGCTGAACAGCGAACGCGCGGTTTCACGAGCTTTGTTCGCCTCTTCTTCTCCGTGCACCAGACGGGTCACCTCATACGCCAAACGCTCTTTCACATTGTTGATCTCGCTGTCCTTGGCTTTCGCCATTTCCTCGATTTCCTCGAGCGGCACAAAGGTCAGCATTTTCAGGCAGCGGATGACATCGGCGTCATCCACATTCCGCCAATACTGGAAGAAATCGTAAGGCGAGGTTTTGTCGGGATCCAGCCAAACGGCGCCTTTTTCGGTTTTGCCCATCTTCTTGCCTTCGGAAGTGGTGAGCAGTGCAAAGGTGATGCCGTACACCTCTTTGCCCGCTTTGCGGCGGCACAGCTCGACACCTCCCAGAATGTTCGACCACTGGTCGTCGCCGCCCATTTCCATCACACAATCGTAGTTTTGGTTGAGGTAGTAGAAATCGTAGCCCTGCATCAGCATATAGTTGAATTCCAGGAAAGACAAGCCCTTTTCCATACGCGATTTGAAGCACTCGGCGGTCAGCATACGGTTGACCGAAAAATGCACGCCGACTTCGCGCAGGAAATCGATGTAATTGAGGTTGGTCAGCCAGTCGGCGTTGTTCACCATCAGCGCATGACCTTCCGAAAAGTCCACAAAACGAGACATCTGCTTTTTGAAGCAATCCACATGATAGGCAATGGTTTCCGGCGTCATCATTTTGCGCATATCGGTTTTGCCGGTGGGATCGCCCACCATACCGGTACCGCCGCCCAACAGCGCGATGGGGCGATGACCGGCTTTTTGCATATGCGCCATCACCATCAGCTGCACAAAGTGACCCACATGCAGGCTGTCGGCAGTGGGGTCAAACCCGATATAAAACGAGATCGGATCGCCACCCAGCAGCTCACGGATTTTCTCCTCGTTGGTCATTTGCGCGACCATGCCGCGCGCTTTCAGTTCGTCGAATACATTCATTGGTTGAAACCTCCCTTAAAAAATAAAAAACGCCCTCTGCCAATTCAGCAGAGGGCGATCAACTGTCGCGGTACCACCTCTATTTCCCGCACTTTCACAAGAGCGGGCTCACCCGGCGTTCCAATAAACGCCTCGCGCGGTAACGTGCGCACACGGCTCCCCTACTGCGGAAAATCCGGTTCAGTTCGCTGCTCCCAAAGGTATTTCACCCCGCCGATGCACCGCCTTACACCAACCGGCGGCTCTCTGCGCCATCCAAAGACGCGGGGTTACTTCTTTTGTTCATAGCCATTGGTGATAGTAAAACACACTTTCTTTGGATTGTCAAGCCCTATTTTCATCACTGCCGGGCGGTATCCTGTTCTACTCGCACAAGCAGATCGCGCGCCGCCGCCATACCCGCCGGCGTAACCTCGCCGCTGATGATGCGCGCCAGCTCCCGCTCACGGGCTTCGCCGGTCAGCGTTTCCACCCGGGTGCGGGTGCGGTCGTTCTGCACCTCTTTGCGTACCAACAGCTGCCGATCGGCCGCCGCTGCAATCTGCGCCAAATGGGTCACGCACAGCACCTGTCGTGCCGCAGCGGTTTCTTTCAGCTTGATCCCCACCTTGCGGGCAGCATGACCGCTGATACCGGTGTCCACTTCATCGAACACCAGCGTATCAATATCGTCCGCTCCCGCCATCACCGATTTGATAGCCAGCATAATGCGCGCCAGCTCGCCGCCCGATGCGGCACGCGCCAGCGGCTTGGCTTCCTCGCCGGCGTTGGCTGCCAGCAAAAAGGTGATCTTATCTCCTCCGGACGCGGTAAGGGTGGTGGGTTCGATGGCAATATCCAGCACGGTACCCGGCATATCCAAAAAGGCCAGCTGCTGCATAACCTCCGCGGCAAAGCGGTCCGCCGTTTGGCGGCGCGCGACAGTCAGCGCTTCGGCAGCCGTCACCGTTTCCTGCTCCGCCAGCGCCAACGCGCGTTCGTCATCGGCGATGGTTTGGTCGCGGCTTTCCAGATCTTGCAGCTCGGCGCGCGCTTTATCGAGATGCGCCAGCATCTCCTCCACGCCGGGGCCGTATTTGCCAAGCAGCCGCCGCAGCGTACTCAAGCGGCTTTCCACCTGCTCCTTTTCGCCGGCATCAAACGACATCTGTCCTGCCGTTTGCTCCACATCGGCGGCCGCTTCCTCCAAATCATAACGCATCGCTTGCAGCTTATCCGCCAGCGGCTGCAGTGTGGGCAGAAATTCTGCTGCATCAATCAGCGCATCTGCCGCTTGCTGCACCGCGGTCATCGCTCCCGCGTTTTGATCATCCCCTTGCAGAGCCCATGTGGCACGCTGCAGCGACCCCATAATTTTTTCGGCGTGGCGCATTTGCGCCCGCCGCTCGCCAAGCTCCTCTTCCTCGCCCGGATGCGGGTCGAGCTGTTCGATCTCCTGTATCTGAAACCGCAGCGTGTCCATGCGCTGCGCCTTTTCCTGCTCATCGATCCGCAGCTTTTTCAGCCGCCGCGCGATTACGCCGTACCGGTGATACGCCGCAAGATAGGTTTCTTTCAGCGTCGCCAGTCCACCGATCGCATCCAGATAATCCCGCTGTTTATCCTCCGACAACAGTGCCTGATTATCGTGCTGTCCGTGAATATTCACCAGCAGTCGCCCGATTTGGCGCAGCAGCGCCACCGTCACCGGTGCGCCGTTGATGTAGGCGGTGCTTTTGCCCTCGGCGGTCACGCGGCGGCGACACAGCAGCTGGCCATCCGAGCAATCGTAGCCCATCTCCGTCAGCGCCGTCAGCACCGGTACCGACAAACCGGCAAACAACGCCGTTACCTCCGCTTTGTCGCAGCCGGTGCGCACCAGATCGCGGCTGGAACGCTCGCCCAACACCATATTCAGCGCATCGATCACAATGGATTTACCCGCGCCGGTTTCACCGGTCAACACATTCAGCCCGCTATCGAAGGAGATATCGGCTTCTTCGATGACCGCCAAATTTTCAATATGAATATGCTGTAGCATCGTCGATTACCCGTTTTTTAACATTTTTTTCAGCTCGGTCACCAAATCCACCGACCGATTTTCGTCTTTGGTGATACACAAAAAGGTATCCTCGCCCGCCAGACTGCCCACCACGCTGCCAAAGCGCATGGAATCCATCGCCGCACACGCGGCCTGTGCCATACCGGGCAGGCACTTGACCACCACGATATTGCCGGCATAGTCCACATTCACGACCGCGTCGTTGAGCAGCGAATGGAACCGCGCGGACATATTATCGCTTTCCAGTTTCACAGTGGAATACCGATAGGTACCGTCCGGCCCCAATGTTTTGATCAGGCGCAGTTCCTTGATATCGCGCGAAACGGTAGCTTGGGTCACATCAAAACCCGCTTCGCGCAGATATTGCAGCAGCGCTTCCTGGGTATCCACCGAATACTGGCTGATGATTTCCAAAATTTTGGCGTGTCGCCTGGTTTTCACAGGGCATCCTCCTTGTCTGTCAGCATCTGTCCATCAATTTGCGATGCAGCACATCATAAAACGGTTGGGTTTTGATCGTGATCAGGCGGGCGCTTTGTGCAGCCTTGCGCACCACAACGGTATCGCCCGCCGCCAGCGCCACGCCGTTTTCGCCATCCACCGATAAAAATGCATTGGTGCCCGCCGGGCCGTCCCACCCCACCGACAGCACCGCATCCTCTTTGAAAATATACGCGCGCGAATGCAGCGAATGGGGGCAGATCGGTGTCATCAGCAGCCCACGGAGCGCCGGGTCAATCACCGGTCCTCCCGCCGACAGTGAATAGGCTGTCGAGCCGGTCGGCGTAGCCAATATCACCCCATCGGCGTGGTATTGGATCACGGATTCGTGTTGATTGCCAATGGTCAGCCCGATCATACGCGACAGGGGTCCGCGGGATACCACCGCTTCGTTCAGTGCGAAAAAGGTCTGACATATCGCGCCGTTCTGGTGCACCTCGACCGACAGCATCATACGGTCATCCACCGTATACTCGCCGGTCATCAAGGCGGACAGGCGGGTCAGCTCATCCGGCTCCAATCCCGCCATAAAGCCCAGAGTGCCGCAGTTGATGCCCAGCACCGCCCGCTCATAGCGCGCCGCGCGCTTGGCCGTGTGGATAATGGTGCCGTCGCCCCCCAGCGCGACCACCACATCACCGTCGCGAATAACGGCATCGGCTTCCTCGCCGCAAAAAGAGGCGGAGGACGGCGGCAACAGCACCTGTGCCCCCAGCTGCTGCAAAATATCACATACCTGCGGCAGCACACGGTTCACACCCGCCGCCTTTTCGTTGGGAACGACCGCAATGCGTTTGTTCACGTTGTCCGCCCTCCTTTTTTGGAAAATGCCTGCTTGGCTGCAAGCGTCAGCGCCCGAATGTCGCCTTGCCACGGCGCAGCGGGAGCTGTATCCCGGCGGCTGAGCGCCGCCAGATATTCAATGTTGCCCTCGCCACCGGTAATGGGCGAAAAGCTGAGATAGGAAACCTCCCAGCCGTTTTCCGCCCAAAAAGCCGTGAGCCGCCGCAGCACCTGTTGATGCACGGCCGGGTCTTTCACCACCCCGCGTTTGCCAACAGCGGCGCGTCCGGCTTCGAACTGCGGCTTGATCAGACACACCACCGTTGCATCCGCGCTGACCAGCGTTTCCACTGCCGGCCAGATGGTGGACAGAGAGATGAACGACACATCCATCACGCAAAAGGCGGGACGATTCTCCCCCATGCGCGCCAACACCTCGTCAGTACGGCGCACATCCATACCTTCCAAATTGACCACACGCGCATCGGCGCACAGCGACGGATGCAGCTGCCCATGCCCCACATCCAGCGCATACACCCGCGCGGCGCCATGCTGCAGCAGACAATCGGTAAATCCGCCAGTGGAGGCGCCGATATCCAAGCAACAGCCGCCTTCCGGCGAAAGCATTGTTTCCTGCAGCACCTTTTCCAGCTTTTCGCCGCCGCGCCCCACAAACCGGTGCAGCGTGTCGGCGCATTCGATCACTGCCGATGCCGCCACCGCTTGAGAAGCCTTGGTCGCCTTGTGCCCATTTACCGTCACCAGCCCCGCCGCGATCAGCTCTTTTGCCTTTTCGCGACCGCTGGCCAGCCCGCGCGCCACCAGCGCGGCGTCCAGCCGCTGGCTGTCGCCGGTCATGGCGTGACCTCCCGCCGCACCAGCTGCACGATGCCCTCGGCATCCAGATGGAACCGGTGCATCGCGGACGCCACCTTGCAGGTACCCACAAACGGCTCGATTGCCTGCAACTGATATTCTCCGTGGTAGCCGCTTTGTTCCAACAGGCTGGCGACATATTCGCCGATACCGCCGGTGCGGCTGGATTCTTCTACAAAAATGATCCGCTTATACGATTGCATCAGTGCGATGCAATTCTCCGGCAGCGGCTTTATGCGCGACAGCTTGAGCAGCGACACCGGTGTGCCCTCCTCTGCCAGTCGACGCACAGCCGCAGTTGCTTCAAAAAAGAGGCGGCCATAGGTCACCAGCAGCGTATCCGCCTGCTCGGTGCCAAACAGCTGATACGGACGATAATCCGGCTGATAATCGGCTGCGGCAAATGCCTCGCTCCCCTTGGGATAGCGCACAGCGACCGGGCCGGTTTCGTCATACAACGCTTGTTTCAGATGAATTTTCAGCTCCGCAAAGCTCGCGGGAGCATAGATGGTCATGCCGGGAATGGTTTGCAAAAACGGCACATCAAAAATGCCCTGGTGCGTTTTACCGTCGTCCGGAACCAGACCCGCGCGATCGATCGCCAGCACCACATGGTTGCCCATGATCGCGGTATCGTTAAGAATTTGGTCATAGCTGCGCTGCAAAAAAGTGGAGTACACCGCAAAAACCGGCAGCATACCGCCGGTCGCCAGCCCGGAACAAAAGGTCACCGCATGCTCTTCGGCGATACCGGTATCGAAACAGCGCGCGGGAAATTGCGCCGCAAAATCGGACAAGCCGGTACCGCCGGTCATCGCCGCGCTCACAGCGCAGATGCGTTCATCCGCTGTCGCCAGCTCCACCATGGTGCGCCCAAACACCGACGAAAAGGATTCCCCCTGCGCGGGCAGCTCGCCGGTGGCGATATCAAATCGCGACACGCCGTGATAAATATCCGGATTTTGCTCAGCGAACGGATAGCCACGGCCTTTAACCGTTTCCACATGCAGCAGCACCGGACGCCCCACCGCTTTGGCGGCTTTCAGCGCCTGCTGCAGCTGATTCAAATCGTGACCGTCCACCGGACCGAGATAGTGGAATCCCATTTCTTCGTAAATGGTGCTGTTGCGGTACACCATGGTTTTCAAACGGTTTTTCATCCGCAGCAGTCCGCGATAGCACGCCGATCCCACCAATGGAATGCGTTTCATAAACCATTCGACATTGTGCTTGACCCGCACATAGTTGGGGCGGGAACGCATATGCGACAAATGGCGCGCTACATAGCCGACATTGCTGCTGATCGACATACGGTTGTCATTTAGGATCACGATCAGTTTATCTTTGCTGCGTCCGGCGTTGCACAAACCTTCGTATGCCAGCCCGCCGGTCAGTGCTCCGTCACCGATCACCGCCACCACATAGCCGGGTTGACCGGTCAGCGTTTTCGCCTTGGCCATTCCGTTGGCAGCGGAGATCGAGGTACTGCTGTGCCCCACCACAAAGCTGTCGCACTCGCTTTCCGGCGGACAGGGAAACCCGGTCAACCCGCCCTCTTGCCGCAGCGTGTCAAACCGATCGGCGCGACCGGTCAGCAGCTTGTGTACATAGCACTGGTGGCCCACATCCCAGACGATCTCGTCCTGCGGCAGCGAAAATTCACGATGCAGCGCCACCGTCAGCTCTACAACGCCCAAATTGGACGACAAATGACCGCCAGTTTTGGAAACGGTTTGGATCAACACCTCGCGCAGCTCGCGACACAGTTCTTTCAGCTGTGCTGGCGACATGGCCCGCAGCTGCTCCGGCGAGGGGATCCGGTCTATATAAGGATGATTTGCCATTTTTCCACATCCCGTAACGATAATGATTTTATGCCGGCATCAGCACGCTCACCAGAATGCCCAGCAAAACACCGGCCAACACTTCCATCGGGGTGTGACCGATAAACTCTTTCAATTCAATATCCTCGGGGTCATCCCCGTTTTCTTCCGATTTCAACCGGTTGAGATATTTGTTGAGCAAGCGGGCGTGTTCACCGGTTTCGCGGCGAACGCCCATGGCATCATAGATGGTCACAAACGCGAACACCACCGACAACGCAAACACCGGCGAGGATACCCCATGGAACCGCGCCATGGATACCGTCAGCGCGCAAACCGTCGCCGAATGAGCGCTGGGCATACCGCCCGCGCCCCATATCCGTTCGGCGGAAAATTTGCCGTGCAGCAGCCATTCCAGCAGCACCTTGATTCCCTGTGCCACCAGCCATGCCAGCACCGCCGCAAACAACACCCGATTTTCAAAAAATTCTCGAAACAGTTCCATGTTTGACCTCGATTGTCTTAATGAGTGCGCACCAGAAGCGCTTGCGCCAGACGGCGCAAATCGTCCGCCGCCTCGCCAAATATTGACAGCGATGCAACCGCTGCCTCGGTGCGCTCAGCCGCCAGCGTGCGCGCTTTGTCCAGCCCCAGCAGCGACACATAGGTGCTCTTTTCGTGCGCTGCGTCGTTGCCCACCGGTTTGCCCAGTTCCTTGGCGGTTACCGTTGTATCCAAAATATCGTCCACGATCTGGAACCCAAGCCCGATCTGTTCACCAAAGCGGGCAGCGGCTTCAACCCGCTCCGGCGAGCCACCGCCGACGATGGCACCCATACGGCACGCCGCGATCATCAACGCGGCGGTTTTGCCCTGTTGCAGCTGTTCCAGCACCGACAGCGAGATGGTTTTGCCCTCACTTTGCAGATCAATCACCTGACCGCCGACCATACCGCCGATGCCGGCCTCGTCCGCCAGCACCCGCGCCGCCGCGATCACCCGCTGCGGGTCCGCATCGGCACGCAGCATCACCTCGAATGCACGCCCCAGCAGCGCATCCCCCGCCAGCAGCGCCATATCCTCACCAAACGCCACATGCACCGACGGTTTGCCGCGGCGCAGCGGACTATCGTCCATACAGGGCAGATCGTCGTGAATGAGCGAATAGGAATGGATCATCTCCACCGCCGCTGCAAATGGCAGCGCCGGGGCGGTCTTGCCGCAGCAAAGCTCACAAAACGCCAGCGTAAGCACCGGCCGAATGCGTTTGCCGCCCGCCGCGCAGGCGTACGCCATTGCCTCCACCACCGTGTCACGCAGCCCGTCCTTTGCAGGCAGGCATTGCGGCAGATAGGCTTCGATCTCGTCCAGATAGGATTGCAGACGCGGTGTATACAAACTCATGATGCTCTCCTTTAGTCCTGTTCCGGTGTATCAACCGGCGCGGGTTCTTTGGTTTCATCCATCAGCTTCACGATCTTCTGCTCCGCCGTTTTCAGCGATTTGGAGCAAAAGGCTGTCAGCTTGGTTCCCTCTTCAAACAACTTGAGCGATTCGTCCAGCGTGCATTGGCCGCCTTCCAAAATGCCGACGATCTGTTCCAGACGGGTAATCGCCTGTTCAAATGTAATGGTCTGCGCCATGGTTATTCATCCTTTCCTTGTACCGTGCAATGCAGCGTACCGTCGCTCATGCGCAGCTCCAGCGCATCGCCCGGTGTCACCGTGGTTACGCTTTTGATCACCTCGCCGTCGTGCTGCGGAATCGCGTAGCCGCGCGACAGCACTTTCAACGGGCTGAGCGCGTCCAGCTTGCCGGACAGCGACGCCAGCCGCCGGTCGGCTTTGGTCATCTGCATTTGGGCGGCATTCGCAAACGCGCGGGTCGCGTAGTCCAGCCGCATCGACTGTCCTTCCACATAAAACAACGGTGTGGACAGGCAGCGGCGCTCGCGCAGCGCGGTCAGTCGCTTTTGCTCGGTTTGCAGCCGGTGTGCCACCGCCTGACGGCTGATGGCTTGCAGCTGTGCCAGCCGTCCGAGCAGGTTGCGGGTATCCGGCACCGCCAATTCCGCCGCTGCCGACGGTGTGGGTGCACGCAGATCGGCGGCAAAATCGCAAATGGTAAAATCCGTTTCGTGACCCACAGCCGAGATCACCGGAATCGTGGACGCCGCCACCGCACGCGCCACGCGTTCATCGTTAAATGCCCACAGCTCTTCGATCGAGCCGCCGCCGCGACCAATAATCAACACATCGGCTGCCCGGCGTTCGTTAAAGGTTTCCACCGCTTTGACCAATTGCGGCGGCGCGCCCTCGCCCTGCACCAGCACCGGCACAAACACAATTTGCGCCAGCGGAAACCGCCGCCCCAGCACGTTGAGAATATCGCGCACAGCGGCGCCGGTGGGTGAAGTGATCACCCCCACCCGACCGGGATATCGCGGAATAGGGCGCTTGCGCGCCGGATCAAAGAGTCCTTCTTTCTCCAGCTTGGCTTTCAACTGCTCATACGCCACCTGAAGTGCGCCGACGCCATCCGGCTGCATCTCTTCGATATAGATTTGAAACGCGCCGTCCTTTTCGTACAGCGACACCCGCGCCCGCACGATCACCTTCATACCGTTTTCCGGCGTGAACGCGAGTTTGGAAGCGTTGCCGCGGAACATCACCGCTTTGACCAGCGCCCCTTCGTCTTTCAGGGACATATATAAATGTCCCGATTTATAGTGATTGGTGAAATTGGAAATTTCACCGCTGATATACACCGCCATCAAATTCTGGTCGCCTTCCAGCACCGATTTGACATACCGGTTGAGCTGGCTGACCGTGATCACACGCATTTGTGCCAATTGGTTCACCTCATTTTGCTGCCCAGCAGCGCCACACCGGCGGCATTATCCGCCGAAAACGCCGGTGGCGCAAAGCTGCCGCCAAAAGCCACCGTCAGCCGCTCGCGCAACAGACTGTTGGACATCACACCGCCCGCATACAGCAGCGGACGACCGGGGTATTGCTGCTGCAGCGCACGGGTCATCCCATCCAGCGCCGCCCCCACGCAATCCAGACAAAAGCGGGCGATTTCGGCGGGGGGAGTTCCCTTTTGCAGCATTTGCTCACACTGGTTTTGTACGCCGGACAGCGAACAGCAGCCGTCCCTCAGCGGAATGCGCGGGCGATAGGTCTGCTCAGCGGTCAGCGCCAGCTGCTCCAGCGCCGGTCCTGCCGGGAACGGCAGTCCCAACATGCCCCCTACCCGGTCGATCAACTGACCAGCTTTCAGATCCAGCGAACGCGCCACCACCCGACAGGTGATACCACCCGCCTTGGTCGGTTCGACCGTCAGGGCATCGGTGGTGCCACCGGACACATGAAATGCCAAAAACGGCTGATCCAGCAAATCCATTCGTCCGGCACCAAAAGCTGCCGCCGCCACATGTCCCTGCTGGTGGGTAACGCCGATATACGGCACCCCCATCACGGCTGCCAGCTCGCGCGCGGCACCCATCCCCACCAAAAAGCAAGGCATATAGGAGCCGTCCACCTCCTGTGGACGTTCGGACGCCGCTATGCACGAAAACGGCTCCGGGCAATGTTGCCGCAGCCGTTCCACAATATTGGGCAGTTGACGGACATGATGAAACACCGCATCGCTTTGGCGAAGCCCCATTTTGCCCTTGGTAACGGGGAGCAACTGCTTTTGCTGCTCGACCCGCTCTGCCGCCGCATCTGCCCACGCGGCGGAGGTTGTATAATTACTGGTATCCAGCCCCAGACAGGCGGTCATACCGTCGCCTCATCTGCGGGCGCTTCCGTAGCGGATGGCTCCGCCACCGCGGCTTCCGGTGCTTCCTGCGCGGTATCCTCGTTTTTTACAACATCCGTCTGGCGTGCCACGCCGCCCAAAACGCCGTTGATAAACGCAGCCTCTTCCTCGCCGCCGTATTTTTTCGCCAGCTCCACCGCTTCGTTGATGGAAACGCTGATCGGAATATCCGGCTCGTATTGGATCTCGTACACCGCCAGCCGCATGATCGAAAACGCTACGCGCGAAATTTGCTGCTTGCTCCATTTCAGCGAATGGCGGGTGATGATCTCGTCCAGCTCCACCGCGTGGGCATCCGCGCCCTTGGCCAGCGACAGCGCAAACGCATCGGTCGAAATCCCGCGCGCTTCGTCCGCGTGCGCCGCGATCTCTTCCACCGTGTCGTTGGTGAACATTGTTTCAAACAGCAAGATAAACGCCAATTCTCTGGCTTCGTGTCGCGTCATTTTCAAAATCCATGCCTTTCTACCATTATCCGACATCGTCGGGAAAAAAGAAACCCTCCACCATCAAGCGCGGAGGGTCCGCCATGTATCAATCTTCCTGCTGCGCCTTATCGTCCAGCACAATACCGGCCACATGCACATTCACCTTGGTCACCGGTTTGCCGGTCATCGACTGCACCGCCGTTTTCACGCTGCGCTGCACCGCGCTGCCGACTTCCTGAATCTTCGCGTCGATGCGCAGATTGACATACACATCCACAACGGTTTCGCTTTCGTTGTTCACGACTTTGACCGCTTTGGCGGCCGCCGAGCCCATAAATCCGCGAATATCCACCGGACGCTGCGCCATACCGGCCACACCCGGCACTTCCATAGCCGCCGTGCTGGCGATGGTGGCAATAACCTCTTCCGAAATAATGCAGCTGCCCTCGGACGATTTGTAACCTTTATCACTCATGGGACAGATCCTCCTTTATCTCACGATTTACGATAGGAACAAGAGTATTATACCACAAACCGCGGATGGAGCAACAGTTTTTTTAGGATTTTACCGGAACGATCGTAATATTTTGCGACTTGACCTTGGATTGCGCCAGCACGATCTCGGTAATCTGCGCCGTTTGCTGGGAGGTGAGCGTTTCGCCCGGCACCACCACATTGCATTTTTCGCCCTCGATATACACCACGCAATCGGCAAAACCTTTGGCTTTGATCAAATTTTCGATCTTGCTTTCCTGATCCACCGCATCCGCCATATCCTTGACCTTTTGTACCACCTCGGCCTGCACATTTCCGCTGATCTTAGCGTTGTTCATCAGATCCTGCACCATTTCCAGCGCTTCGCTGCGGGCGGTTTCGCGGTTTTGGCGTGCCTGTTTGAAATAAGCCGCACTTTGGGCATTCGCCACCGTGGTGTTGCCCACATACTGCGCATCCCCCAGATGGTCGCCCTTGGCGGTGGTGCCGGCCTTGGCACCGGCAGAAATACTGGACGCTGCGGGCGCGGCAAACGAATAATTCAGATACACCGCCGCCCCCAGTGCCAACACGAGCACGCCCAGCATCATATTGCGTTTTCCGAAAATCTTGCTCATACCATTGCATCTCCTTTTATAGCGATAATTTGGTTACATACACGCGTTTGGACGTGATGTTCAGCGCGGTGGTCACGGTATCGGCAATGCGCTGCCGCACATCCTCGCGATCCCCGCCCTCGCACACGACCACCACCCCTTTGACGACCGGCTCCAGCTCGGTCACCAACAGCCCGTTTCGTCCGTCCTTGGCATCCACCACGATCACCGATTCTTCGGTATCGTCCTGCTGCGACACCCGACTGGAGGTATCGCCGGAATCCTCCACCCGATTGCTGTTGGCTTTTTGCTCGGTGGCATACACATATTGCACGCCGTTTTCCAGCGTCACCATCACCCGGCTTTGCCCGGCACCGTCGATGTTGCTCACCAGATCGGTCAACCGCTGTTCCAGCTGCTGCACAAACACATCGCTGGACACGGTGTCGGAGGCAGCGGGTGCTGCAGAGGACGGCCAAATCTCCGACAAAAAAATGAGCAGCATACCGCAAAGTCCCGCTGCCACTACCCATTTGACCGCCTTGCCGCTTTGCAAACCGGCACGCAGGCGCGCGAGCACCGATGCTTTGTCCATGTCCATAGGTTCTGCCCCTTTCTATTCGTCCTGTATCTCCACTTCGACCGTCACCCCCAGTTGCGGCTGCATCAGCTGCCGGGCGGTAAACGCACCGGCAGCATTCTGTTTGTCCAAATACAGGGTTACATGGGACATATATATGCTCCCATCGTCGGATGTATCCATATGCACCGCCACTTTTTGCACCGTGATGTCATAATTTTTCAGATACCGCTCGCAAAGCGATGCAACTGCCGTCTCCATTTGCTGCTTCATCTGCTGCTCCACTTGGGCAGACAGCGCGGTGTGCGTGGCATCCGCCGACACTTCCGGCAGATCATCGAGCGACAACGACCGCAGTGCCAGCAGCGGCGATGCCATGCAGCACACGCAAAACGCTGCCAGCAGCAGATGAAACACCCGCCCAGTACCCGTTTTGGGTGCCAATGTTTTCAGCATCGTGCACCCGATGGCGGCGGCGCATAAAGCCGCCGCCCATTGCTGAATCGCGCTCATTTCATCTCCCCTTTCTACGCGTGCAGTCCTGCCACGGTGACAATGGTGGTGGCGACAATCATAAACAATGCGCACGCCGCCAGCACCCCGATCAGCGTTTTCACCACATTTTGGGCAGCTCGCAGCAGCCCGCCCAGCGCAGGCAAGGCAAACAGCTCCGCCACCATAGCACCCAGACTCAAGCAAAACGCCCACGCTACGCAGGACAGCAGCGGCGGCAGCACGATCAAAGCAGTAGTCAGCACCCCCACCCCGCCCATGGTGGTACGCAACAGCGACAAGCAGCCTTTCACAGCGTTGAACGCCTCGCTGAGAGCGCCGCCCACCACCGGCACAAAGCTGGCCAGCGAAAAGCGGATGGCGCGTCCCGATAGTGAATCGGCGGCAGCTCCCACAATACCTTGAATGGAGAGCAGCCCCACAAACACCGAGGTGGTAAGAGTCAGCAGCCACGCCGCCCCTTTGTGGAACCAATCGCCGACAGCGTTCAGCTTCATTTCCGGTGTGACGGCGCCGGTCAACCCCAGCGCGAGTGAAATCACCAAACAGGGCACAATCACCCGCCCGACCAGCAGTGTGAGCAGTTCCGCCACGAACAGCACAATAGTTTGGTATGAGGCCGCCGACACGGCTTGTCCTGCCGCCAGCATAATGCCGCCGTACACCGGAACAAAGCTGGTCATAAACACCGACACACTGCTCACTGCCTCGCACACCCGCTGGATGCAGCCGGCCAGCGGCACCAGCACTGCGGCATACGAGGCGGCGGCTCCCACCAACGAGAAAATATGCGCTGCCTCGCCGCGACCGGCGGTTTGGCGCATCCCATCCATCAGTGAACACAGCAGCACGATCCCCAGCACCATGCCGATAGCGGCGAGCGGCGTGGCAGCTTGTTCCGCCAACAAACCGAGCAGCCCTTCCAGCGTGCCCTCGGGTGACAGAGAGGAAAAGTCAATGGATGAAAAATCGGTGATGCCCCACCGGTTCAGCTGTTCGCGCGTTTCGGGCGTAAGCTGGTTCCACAGCTCCTGCGCCCCGCTCGCCGCCCATTGCTCGGCATATAATGTATCGGTATCCACTTGGTCGCTGTCTGTTTCGCCCGCCACCGGCCACGCCAGCAGAACGAAAAGTGCCAGCACCGCCTTTATGATTCGTCGTATACGCATACATCCTCCTCATTGCCTGTTCATCAAGGCGGCGGAGGTTTGGGCGATGCTTTCAAACAGCGGCAGCGCCAAAATCAGCAGCGCCAGCTTACCCACCAGCTCGGCTTTTCCTGCCAGCCCCGCTTCGCCCGCATCGCGGCACGCGTCGGCGGATAGCTGGGTAAGCAAACAGATACCGAGCGCTTTTATCAGCCTTGTACCGTATTCCCCGGGCAATCCCGCCGCCGACAGCAGCCGATTGACCGCCGCAAACAGCGGCTGCGCCTGCGTGATCGCGGTGGTAAGCACCAGCGCCCCGGCAACCAAACCGATCAGCAGCGTATATTCCGGCTGGTATCGGCGCAGCAGCAACGCCAGAAAAGCGGCAACCGCCAACACCACCAACAGCGCCACCCATTTCATAATCCGAACACCGATTTGACGGTACGGAACAGATCGCTGATTTGCGCCACCATAATGGACAGTACCACGATCAGCCCCGCCAGCGTGGTGAGCATGGCTTGCTCCTCCCGTCCGGAGCGAATCAACAGTTGGTTGAGCACCGCCACGATAATACCGATCGCCGCCACCTTAAAGATCAGATCCACATCCATGCCCGTCCGTCCTTTCTTATATCCACAGCAGCAGGACCACCAGTCCGCCCGCTGCACCAAGCAAAGTATACAGCCGTCCCTTTTGTGCCGCTTGCTGTCGGGCATCCGCTGCCTGCTGCGCCATCTGCTGCTCAAATCGACGACAATGCTCCACCTGACCCGCCACATCGGTGGTGCCCAGTCCCTCACCGAATCCGGTCAGCAGCCGGCGGTCAGCATCGTTCAATCCCTGCCCAGCCAGTGTGGACAATCCACCGGCAAACGACACACGCGGGTCAGCAGACGCCGAAAAGCGATGCAGAAATGCGCGAATCGGGGCCAGCTCCACTTGATCGGCAGCGGCAGCAAACAACTCCCCCACCGGCGCCGCGGTATAGCGAATATCGGCAGAAAGCGCCGCCGCCAGCCGTTCAAACGACTGCAATACATCCGCCCGACGGCGCAGCTTTTGCGACTGGCACCAGCCGATGCCCATCCCGGTCAGCGCCACCAGCAGCAATCCGATGACTTTCACTTAGTACATCCTCCACTTCGCGCGTTGATAAAATCTCACCGGGAGATTCGCGTCCGGCGAGAAACACGATTTTTTCAAATCCACCGTTTTGCAGCGCGTAAAACACCGGTGGGCGACGCAGCACATCCTCGATGGTTGCCCCATGGGCGGTGGACAACACCGTCACCCCCGCGTGGAGACTGTCGGTCACCGCCTGGGTTTCCTCCAAGCTGCCCAGTTCATCAAACGCGATCACATCCGGTGCCAGACAGCGGATCGCCTGGCGAATTCCCTCCGCCTTGGGAAAATGCAGCAGTACATCGCAATCGTGTAAGGTACTGCCCGCCGACAACTCGCCCCGCTCGTCCACCACCGACACCCGAAAGCGGCGATCCTTATACCCGCCGGACAGCTGGCGCACGGCATCGCGCAGCAAGCTGCTTTTGCCGCTGGACGGTTCCCCGCAGATCAAGGTGCTGCAAGGCCGTCCGCGCTCGGATATGGCATGCAGCAAAGCGTCGGCGCAGCCATCGTGCGGGCGGGAAACACGGATGCACAACGATGTGATCCGGCGCATGGATACCATCTCGCCCCGCTCCATCACGGCGCTGCCCGCAATGCCGACTCGCACCCCTTGCCGTGTGCTGACAAATCCCTGCAAAATCTCCTGTTGATGGCTATGTACCGAATAATCGCACAGCTGCAAAAAACAGCCCTCGATCTGGGCGTGGGTGCACCGCATCAGATGCGGCACCGGAATGGCGGTGGCCTGTCCCTCCCATGTCACCAGCATATCCCCGTGCGAGGTAGACAGCGTCACCGGCGCTTGTTCCCGCAAACGAATCTCGTGGATATCCTCCTGTAAAGAAAGCGGCAGCTGCCGCAGCGGCGGCTGCATTCGCTCCGGCAAATAAGCAACCGCCTGTTCAAATCCCGTCATGGCTTCACATCCTTTCACCCCATACCTATGCCTGTCCTGCGACGGTTAGAACACCCGTATCTGCTCCGCGGGTATTTTTGAAAAATCGGAAAACATTGGAGAAAAGCTCTTGACAACGCCGGAGGATTCGCGATACGATCAAGGTATCTTTTACAGCAAGGAGTGGTTTTCCATGGCTAACAAAAACGCAGACCGCTTTTTGGGGTTTGCTGATGTATATGAAAATGCACGCCCGCGTGTGCCGGCCTATCCCGCCAAGGTGCTGTGCCGCTATTTGGGGCGGCGACCGCAGACGGTGGTAGATTTGGGATGCGGCACCGGATTGTCCACCGAAATTTGGCCGGACTACGCCGATACCGTTATCGGGGTGGAACCGAGTGAGGATATGTTCGCCGTTGCCGCACAAAAAACCACCGACGTCATGACCTTTCGTCACGGCACCGGCGAGGCGACCGGACTGCCGGACGAGTGCGCCGACATTGTGATTTGCTCACAATCGTTTCACTGGATGGAACCGGTTGCGACGCTGCGCGAGGTGGATCGCATCCTGAAAAGCGATGGCGTTTTCGCCACGGTAGATTGCGATTGGCCCGCTGTCACCAAATGGCAGGCGGAAAAAGCGTATATGGATCTGTACACCAAGGTGAAGCAGATCGAATCGGCGGTGCCGGAAATTCGCGCATCGTTCACCCATTACGACAAAAAGCGGCATTTGCAGAACATTCAGAACTGCGGTGCATTTGTGTATACGCGCGAGCTGCTATTCGCCAGCGAGGAGATCTGTACCAAGCAACGGTTCAAGGATATTATCATGAGCCAAGGCAGCTTGCAGGCGATTCTCAAACGCCGCCCCGAGCTGATTGAAGAAGATGTGGCGGCATTTTCGGCTGCTATTGACAAAATTTATGACGACCAGCCGTTTTCCATCGAATTCTGCTACCGGATGCGGGTGGGAATCAAATCTCCCACCGCTTGATTCTGTTTGCAGACACAACAAAAACCGGCAGCGCCTCTGATCTTCAGAAGTGCTGCCGGTTTTTGTTATACTTATTTTAGTGTGGCTATAAACTCAATAACATTGTCGGGCTGCAGCTGTGCTTTGATGGAGCCTTTGTGCCCTTCCGCAATGCTGCGGGCGATGGACAAGCCAATGCCAAACCCACCGGTTTGACCGTTGCGGGAGGGATCCGCCCGATAAAAGCGGTCAAACAACTTGTCCGCGTCGGCGGGGTCCATCGGCGCGCATGGATTCGCACAGCGGATTACCACGCCTTTTTTGCCTTTTTCCAGCGCAAAGCGGATGGGGCTGTCGGGTGTGGCGTATTTGATGGCGTTATCCAGCAAAATCGACACCAGCTGGCGGATGGCGTATTCATCGCCGTTATAGGTAAGCCCCGGTGCAATCGACACCGAAAGCTCATGCCCCTTGGAGTCGGCAAAATCCCGAAACGATTCCGCCGTGTCGCCCACCGCGTCGCTGATACCAAACATTTCAAAATGCAGCGGCGAATCTTCCTCGTCCATGCGCGACAATGTGACCAGCGCGTTGACCAGCTCTTTCAGCTTTTCGGTTTGCGCCATCGCCTTGTCGATCCATTTTTGCTGACCGGTTTCCATTTCCAGCACCTTAAGACTGGTGGCAATCACAGTAATGGGGGTTTTCAGCTCGTGGCTGGCATCGGTGATGAATTGTTTTTGGCGTTCGGATGCCTTCACCACCGGATCGATCGCCCGTCGGGAAAAGATGCACACCACCACATACACCAGCGCGATACACACCGCCGCCGCCGCCACTGACAGCAGCGCTAACGTTCCCATGCTGCGCATTTCCTGATGACAATCGAGGAAAATCGCCATAAAGCGCCCCTCGCCGTTGTCCACCACATAGTATTTGTAGCCAGAGGAAAAGCCCATACCGGTGCCGTGCTTTTGCGCAATCGCCAGATAGGTATCGGTATCATCCTCGGTCACCGCGGCGATTTTGTCCAGATCCGCTTTGACCAGCGTGCCATCCTCGGTATACCGCAGCACAAAATAGCGGGTGGTATAAGGCGTTTCCTGTGTAAACTGCCCATCGGGACGCTTGCCGGGGTGATCATCCGGCGGCGACGCAGGTGCCGGAAGCGCCCCCTGGTTGTCGCCCAACACCTGCAGCATATTGGTCAGCGAAGAGTTGACCGATACAAAATTGGCGATGTTCACGATCAGGCACAGCAGCACCATCACCGCGGTAACCGCCAGCATCGCGATGCGGATAAATCGTTTTCTCAGCCGCTTGATCATGCTGATTCCTCCAACACATAGCCCAGCCCCCGGTTGGTGCACAGCGTCACATGGGAGCCGATGCCTTTGAGCTTTTTCCTCAGATTGGAAATATTGACCCACACCACATTGATTTCAGCGTCGCTGTCCCAACCCCAGATTTTTTCCATAATGCGTTCGGCGGAAAATACGATGCGCGGCGACCGCATAAACATCTCCATCAGCTGGAACTCGCGCCCGCCAAGCCGCACCGAACGCTCCCCGCAACGCAGCAGCCCCGATCCGGCATCCAGTGTGATGTCGCCGAACGACAGCACCGTGGGGCGATATTCCTCGCCGCGGCGCAGCATGGCGCGCACGCGGCAGATCAGCTCGTCCGGCTCGAACGGTTTTGGCAGATAATCGTCGGCACCCGCGTTAAACCCGGTGATGCGGTCATCCTTTTGCCCCTTGGCAGTCAGCATCATCACGGGGGTATGGATCCCCTCTTCCCGCAGCTTGCGCAGTACCTCGATACCGTTCATTTTGGGCATCATTACATCCAAAATGATGGCATCGTATTCGCCGGTGGAGCCATATTCATACGCGGCAAAGCCATCGTTTACCGCGTCCACCGAAAACTGATTCTTTTCAAAGAAAACTGTCAGCGCTTCCGCCAGATCCAGTTCGTCTTCCGCAATCAACAAACGCATATTGATCACCTTTCTGCCGGACCGTGCGTGTCCGGCTTTTGTTTATCCTTAGTATAGCGAAAACACGCGCAAAGTGCAACATTCGCGCCCGAGCCGCTGTACCTATACAGTAAGGAGGCAACCTAAAGCCAACTTAAAGAAAAAAAGCGATTTTGCTTTAGCTGTTTTTTAACTGGGCGTTGTACCATACAGCCAGAGAGAACGAAAGCGGCACACCGCCGTTCTCCTGCAATACCGCCGGGCACCCGGCGTGAAAGGGGTTTTGAAAGATGAAAAAGACCATTGCTTTATTGTGTACGGCAGCTATGCTGCTATCGTTGTCGGCTTGTGCCGGCAAAGTCACCGATTATTCCAACGCCACCATCACCGGCAAGGTAACCGCCATCAGCGGCAGCAGCGTGACCATGCAGCTCGGCACGCTGACCGAAGCGGCGGGTGGCACGGGACAGACACCGCCCGACGCTCCCAGCGGCGGGTCGGCAGATAATACCGATCAAAATACTGCCAACGACTCTACCAGCAGCACGACTGCCGGCAGCAATAGCAATACCGGATCGACCACCTCCGGTCAGTCTAGCAGCAAAAAGTCGCGACCCTCCAAGCCCGGCAGCAACGCTTCGGGAGGCAGTTCGAGCGATACGAACACGGACAGCTCCGGCAGCAAGAAATCGCGACCCTCCCAGTCCGGCACTCAAGCAACCGGCACCACCGCCAGCAGCGCTTCCGGTAACGCTCAAGCATCGTCCGCTGCCGACAACACCGCGGCGGGCTCGGCGCAAACGCCTCCGGACAAACCGGACGGCGATAACGCGGGTGGCGGTCAGACACCTCCCGACGGCGCCCCCGGCGGCACCAGCGTCAGTTTCACCGCCGGCAGCAACACCGCTACCGTGGATCTGAGCAATGCCGTGATCACAGAAAATGCGAATACGATTGCGGTCAGCGATATTGAAAAAGACGACATTTTGACCATCACCTTTGATGACAACAACACCGCTGCCACCGTCAAGGTGGTGGATACCTCGACTGGCAACGGACAGGCGGGCGGTGCCCCCGGCGGCTCCGGCAACAACGCAGGCGGCGAAAGCAGCGGCACTGTCGATCAGGGCAGCAGCGCCAACACCATTTCGGAAAACAGCACTGTCAGCGGCAAATCCTATTCCTCGACCGGCGACGATGAAAATGCGCTGCGGGTGGATAGCGCCACCGTTACGCTGGATGGTGTCACGGTGAACAAAAGCGCCGGAGCTTCCTCCAATGCCGAAAACGGCGACTTCTACGGTGTGAATGCGGCGCTGCTGGCCACCAACGGTGCCAACGTCACCATTAAAAACGCGAACATCCAATCTGCGGCACAAAACGGCAATGGTGTGTTCAGCTACGGCAGTGGCACCACCGTAAATATTGCAGATTCCAAAATCACCACCACCGCCGATAACTCCGGCGGCATCCAAACCACCGGCGGCGGCACCACCAACGCCAGCAATCTGACGGTCAACACCTCCGGTAACTCGGCAGCGGCGATTCGGTCGGATCGCGGCGGCGGCACGGTGAATGTGACCGGCGGCAGCTACACGTCGAACGGATACAACTCCCCCGCGGTGTATTCGACCGCTGCCATCACCGTGAAGAATGCCACGCTGACCGCCAACAATTCCGAAGCGCTGGTGATCGAAGGCAAAAACTCCATCGCGCTGGAAAACTGCACCGTGACCGGCAACATGAGCGATACCAAAGGATCCAGTTCCAGCGAAAATGTGCATAATGTCATGATCTACCAATCGATGTCCGGCGATGCCGCTGTCGGCACCTCCTCCTTCTCCATGACCGGCGGCAAGCTGACTGCCAACAACGGTGATATGTTTTACATCACCAACACCGCCTGCACGCTGACGCTGTCCGGCGTGGATATTGTCAACAAGGACAGCGACGCGTATTTGATGAACATTTGCGGAAACTCCGCCGCGCGCGGATGGGGCACCGCTGGGCAAAACGGTGCGCAGGTGACTTTTACCGCCGACGGACAAACGCTTTCCGGCAAGATCGTTGTGGACACCATCTCCACGCTGAACATGACGCTGAAAGGCAACAGCACCTTTACCGGCAGCATCAACATTGTAGATAACGCTGCCGGCGGCAATGCCGTCGCGAACAACGCCGTGGTCACGGTGGAAAGCGGCAGCACATGGAGCCTGACCGGTGACTGCACCATTACCAGTCTGACAAACAACGGCACCATTCAATTTAACGGTCACACCATCACACTGGCCGACGGCACGGTGCTGAAATAATGATTTTGGAAAGGATGAGATCCATGAAAAAAGCCAAATTTGCCTCGGCACTTCTGGCGGCGGTCGCTTCGCTGGCGCTGGTCGTGGTCGGGATGCCCATGGCGTTCGCCACCGCCGCCAGCTATGATACCGCGGGCGCTACCCGCTTTGTCTTTTCTGATTCCGGTATCGATGCCACAGACGGCAATTATACCGGATACAAAGTGAAAGGCACAGCATTGACCATCAATGAAGCCGGTACCTACACCGTGTCCGGCAGCTGCGCCGACGGTTCCATCACGGTGAAAAAAGGTACGACCGGCGTGACACTGGTGCTGGACGGGCTGACGCTGACCAGCGCGGACACTGCGCCCATCGCCTGCAACAAATCCACGGAGGTCACAATCGTGGCGGCGGACGGTTCTGTCAATGCATTGGCGGATGCGGCTGCCAACAACGACGACAACTATCCCGATAATGAAAATGCGGAAAATGCCGTTATCAAATGCAAGGATGGCTCCAAAGTGACGCTGGGCGGTACCGGCACCCTCACGGTGACGGCGAACGGCAAAAACGGTATTAAATCCGGTGCCACCACCGACACTGAAGGCGAAGCGTGGATGACGATTGAGGATCTGACGCTCACCATCAGCGCACCGGTGAACGACGCGATCAACGCCGAAGCCACCTTGTCGGTGCGCAGCGGTCAGCTGACGATCGATGCAGCAGACGATGCCATCCACAGCGACTACACGCTGAACATCGGCGAAACCGGCACGACCGGCCCCACCATTGCCATCAACAGCTGCTACGAAGGGTTGGAGGCCGCAACGCTGAATGTATTTTCCGGCGATATCACCATTCAGGCGACCGACGATTGTCTGAACGCCGCCAATTCGGATTTGACTGATTTTGAGTTCACGATGAATATTTCCGGCGGCAGTATCCATGCCTACACCACCGCAGGAGACGGATTTGATTCCAACGGTGATTTGACCATTTCCGGCGGAACGGTGGTGGTTTGGAGCGCCAACACCGCCGACAACCAACCTCTGGATGCGGACGGCACCATCACCATTTCCGGTGGTACCGTTTTGGCGGCAGGCGGCAGCGGCGATATGGGCATGAATCTGAATGCGACGCAGCCGTATGTGATCATCGGCAATACCGGCATGGGCGGACAGCCCGGCCAACCCGGTCAATCGGGTGAACAGCCCACTCCGCCGAGCGGACAACAACCGGAACAGTCGGGCGAGCAGCCTACTCCGCCCAGCGGGCAGCAGCCGAGCCAATCCGGTGAACAGCCCAGCCAACCCGGACAGGGAACACAAACCAACGCCAGCGTGACCGCCGGCAGCACGATCCATATCCAGGATGCAGACGGCAACACGCTGTACACCGGTACCGCTCCCTGCAACGCCAGCTACTTTGTCTTTTCATCGCCGGAGCTGACATCCGGCAGCAGCTATACACTGTACGCCGCTGATACCAGCGTAGGTTCGGCCACCGCACAAACCGGTACTACCAGCGGCAATACACCCGGCGGACAGCCAGGGGGACAACCGGGCAGCGGCGAACAGCCTCCGGTAAAACCGGACGATGGCGAGCAACCGCCCGCCAAGCCCGATGATACCGGTTCCACCGGCACGACCGGTTCGACCGGCAGCAGTTCTACCAGCACGTCGGGCTCCACTACCGGCAGCACTACCGGCAGCACCGGCTCCTCCGACAGCAGCTCGACCACTGCCTCTTCATCTGACAGCAGCACCTCCTCCACCGGAACAACGACCACCAGTGAAGATGCCGATACAGCAGCGACGGACAGCACGACCTCGTCCAAAAAGTCGCGCAAAAACAAATCGACAACCACCAATACGGATGAAGACAGCGATTCCTCGTCGGATACCAAAAAAAGCCCGTCAAAGCACGGCAAAAAAGAGACGTCCGACGAAAGCAGCAACACTCCCAAAACCGGCGAAAGCAGTCACACTATCTTATGGATCGTGCTGCTGGTTCTGTCCGGCGGAACGTTGGTCGCCAGCCTGATCCTTTGGAAAAAGAAAAGCGAAGAATAATTCTTTTTCCCTGTGACAGCGATTGACCAAACAACCAAACAGCAGATATATGACAGAAGCCGCCCTTGTTTGTTAAACAAGGGCGGCTTCTTGACGTTAACCAATCAGCTGTTCCCGATATTTTACCGGGCTTTTTCCGGTTGTCCGCTTGAAGGCAGCATAAAAATTGGACAAGCTGTTAAACCCACAGGTTTGGGAAATGCTCAGCACATCTGCCGATGTGGTTTCCAGCATATCAATAGCCGCCATCACACGCATACGAATGATATAATCCTTGGGGCTGAGGCCATTGACTTCCCGAAAAATCTGAAAAAAATACGACGGACTGATATGCATCATATCCGCCAACTGCTCCACCGACAAATTCTCGGTGTAATGCGCCGCAATGTATGCCTGCACATGCTGCATCGCCTTGCTGTAGCGGGAAAATGAGTCGAGCGAATCGCTGGTCATCATACGGTATCCGCGATGAATGTTCGCCAGCAGCACCATCAGCTTCGCTTTTACGATCATTTCATAGTAGGGCGGCTTTTCGGCAAACTCCCGACACACCTCACGAAACTGCGCCTGTATCCCCGCAAACGCGGGGTTGGTCGGATCCAGCTTATGCTGAAAGCTGGGCGAGCGGGAGAAGAACATAGACAAAAAAGATTTATCAAAGGACAATCCCGGATCGGACCATATGAAACGCGGCTCAAATTCCAGTGCAACGTTTGTCAGATCCGTTTCTCCTGTATTCCACATACCGTGGGATTCAATATTGTTAAAAATCAGAATATCCCCCGCGGACACCGGATACACCAGCTCCCCCACCCGGTATTCGCCGACACCGGAGGTAATCATGGAGATCTCCAATGTATGGTGACTGTGGGGGCCGTGATTGGACGCCGGACTCAGTACAGAATCGGCGCGTTTCACCAAAATGCTGCTGGGCAGCTGCAAAATCTCCTGTCGGCATTGAAAACTCATGGATACTTTCCCCGCTTCAAATTCCTTTTTTCTACAATTATTGTTCCCAGTATACCATACACTGTGCGCTTTGACAATTGTATTTCCAAGCACTTGCCATTCAGCCCCATCGGGATTATAATAGAGAGCGCGCCAAAGGGCGTATCTTGGCGAAACGAGGGTGAGTTATACGAAAAGTCAAGCACAGAAAATGGATATGCTGCACGGCAGCATTTGGAATAAAATTCCGCGATTTGCGTTGCCGATCGCGGCCACCGGCATTTTGGAACAGTTATTCAACGCATCGGATATTGCTGTGGTCGGCAACTTCACCGGTGCCCAACGCACCGCAGCGGTCGCGGCGGTGGGCGCCAACAGTCCGGTGATCGGGCTGATCGTAAATTTGTTTATCGGCATTGCGCTGGGAGCCAATGTGGTGATCGCAAACGCCATTGGGCGGGGTGATAAAGCCACCATCCGCCGCGCGGTACATACCTCCATCGTCACGGCGCTGGTCGGCGGCGCACTGGTGGCGGTGCTGGGCGAGGTGATCGCCGCCGGACTGCTGAGCTTGCTGAATGTACCGGCGGATGTATATCCGCTGGCGGAACAATACCTGCGCATCTATCTGATCGGCATGCCGGTGATTTTGCTGTACAACTTTGAAGCGGCGATTTTCCGCAGCATCGGTGATACACGCTCCCCGCTGATCGCGTTGGCGCTTTCCGGTGTGCTGAATGTGCTGTTGAATCTCTTTTTCGTGATTGTACTGCATATGACGGTGAACGGCGTTGCCATTGCCACCGTGTTGTCCAACGCCGTCAGCTCGGCCATTTTGTTTCGTAAGCTGCTGCGCTCCGACACCTCCATTCGGGTGGAGCGTCGAGAGCTGCGCATCGACTGGGCGGTGCTGCGGCGCATTTTGCAAATCGGACTGCCCGCCGGCATTCAAAGTGCGGTGTTCGCGGTATCCAACATCGTGATCCAATCCGCCATCAACAGTCTTGGCAAGATCGTGATGGCTGCTTCCAGCGCCGCCTTTAACCTGGAAATCATCGCATACGATGTGCTGAATGCCTTTAGCCAGGCATGCACCACCTTTGTGGGACAAAACTACGGCGCCGGACAGTTGAAGCGCTGCCGCAAGACACTGGCGCTGTGCCTGATCGAAGATGCGTTGGCTTCCGGTACTGCGATTTTACTGGTGCTGTTCAGCGGCAAATTTCTGCTGTCGCTGTTCAACAACGACCCGCAGGTCATCGACATTGGCTACACCCGCTTGATGCTGATCTTCACTGCTTACATCTTCACCATGCTGTACGAAGTGATGTCCGGCTATCTGCGCGGGTTCGGCATCTCGTTGGTGCCCGCTATTTTGACCACGGTCGGTGTATGCGGTGTGCGAATCGCATGGATCTACACCGTGTTCCCCACCAGCCGCACCTTTTCAACGATTATGACCGCCTATCCGGTCAGCTTGTCCGCCACAGCGGTGCTGATGCTGATCGCACTGCTGATTTATCATCCCTCGCGACGGTATGACCGGCAACCGGTGAACAACGCCTCGTAATTTCCCGAAAGGACGAATCCCTTACTATGAAACGCAAAGCATTCAAAGCGGCGCTGCCGTATTCGCTGCCGATCTGTGTCGGCTTTCTGTTTATCGCCGTCTCCTACGGCTTTTTGATGCGCAGCAAAGGGTTCCCCATCCTCTATCCGGTGGTGATGAGCAGTCTGATTTTCGCCGGATCGATGGAATTTGTCACGGTGGATCTGCTGTTGTCGGCTTTTCATCCATGGCACGCGCTGCTTTTGACGCTGATGGTCAACGCGCGGCACTTGTTTTACGGCATCGCCATGCTGGACAAATACAAGGGCACGGGGTGGAAAAAGCCGTATCTCATCTTTGGTATGTGCGACGAAACCTTTTCCATCAACTGCACCGTGACCCCGCCGGCAGATGTGGACAGAGGCTGGTTTATGCTGTTTGTCACGCTGCTCAATCATATGTACTGGGTCGCGGGAGCGACGCTGGGAGCTGTGCTGGGGTCGTTCATCCACTTCAACACCAAGGGCATCGAATTTGTCATGACCGCGCTGTTTGTAGTGATGTTTGTCACCCAGTGGCAGCAGAACAAAGACCACCGTCCGGCGTTGATCGGGGTGGGCTGCACGCTGCTTTGTCTGTTGATTTTCGGTGCCGACAGCTTTATGCTGCCGGCGATGGCGTTGATCGTCGCTTGTCTGACGCTGATGCGCGGCAAGAAAGGGGGCGAGCCGTCATGACCATGACCGTTTGGCAAAGCGCTGTCACCATTTTGATGGTGGTGCTCGGCACCATGCTGACCCGCTTTTTGCCGTTTCTGGTGTTTCCGGAGGGCAAACAACCGCCCAAGTTTATTATGTATCTGGGACAGGTGCTCCCCTGTGCGGTGATCGGGCTGCTGGTGGTCTATTGCCTGAAGGATGCGGTGTTCACCTCGTTCCACGCGCTGCCGGAGCTGATCGCCATTGTATGCGTGGCGGCGCTGCAGGTTTGGAAAAAGAATATGCTGCTGAGCATGGCGGTGGGCACGGTGCTGTATATGGTGCTGGTGCAAACCTGCTTTGCGTAAACCATACGAAAAGCCGCCGTTCGGCTCCCTTTGCGGGATCACCGGACGGCGGCTTGTTTTACGCCAAAAAGTCCTTCAATTTTTCGATATTCGTTTCTTCCATTTTCAGCAGACGCTGCCCCAGCTTTTCCGCCGGGTGATCCACCCCATCGTACAGCTTCAGCTTTTTGGTAATTTCGATGGTACCCTTGGTGCTGCCCTCGATCATCATTTTCGCCAGATGCGATGGGGTGTTGTCCACCATGGTTTTCATATTCACCATCATATACGCCGACATTTTTGCCATGCTGCCCACCCCCTGTGGGCGGGCACCATTCTGCTGCAGCATATCGCAGGCTTGCTGCATAACATCGGCGTATTCCGCGCGCTGCTGCTGCAAAAAGTCGCGCATGGTATCATCATCGGTCACATCCAGCAAATAGCCGATGCTTTCCTCGCCCATTTGCGCATTCTTATGAATAAAATTCAGCAGCTCCTGCCGGTCGGTCAGGGTATCTGTCATGCGGCACCACTCCTTTGGGGATAGGTTGCCCACCAGAAGGGGTGTTTATGCGTTGTCTTCCTGCTGCCGGAAAAATTCAAAAATATTTTCCGCCACCGGACGGGTCATGCCCTTTACGCCGCACAGCTCCTCCAGCGTCGCAGCTTTGACCGCTTTGACCGAACCGAAATGCCGCAGCAACGCTTTGGCGCGGGTCTCGCCCACACCGTCGATGTTGGTCAGCGTGGTGCGGATACGGCTTTTGCCCCGCTTTTGGCGGTGATACGAAATGGCAAAGCGGTGCACCTCTTCCTGAATAGAGGATACCAACGTAAAGGCGGAACGCTTGGCGTGGATTGCGATCTCGCCGCCGTCCTCCGCGATGGCGCGGGTGCGGTGATGGTCGTCCTTGACCATGCCGAACACCGGAATGTCGTAGCCGCGCTGCGCCATCAGCGCGCGGATCACCGAGACATGCCCTTTGCCGCCATCCAGCAGCATCAGATCCGGCAAACGACCGAACCCCTCGCCGCTATCGCGATGTTTTTCGTATTCATCCAGCCGACGGGAGATCACCTCCTGCATCGAACCGTAGTCGTCCTGCCCTTCAATATCGCGAATGGCGAACTTGCGATAGGCGGATTTGAGCGGGCGGCCGTTGTAGAACACCACCATGCCGGCGACATTATCGCTGCCGGCAGTATGCGAAATATCGTAGCTTTCGATATACGTCGGCGGGGCGGACAATCCCAGCAGTCGTGCCAGCTCATCCAACGCCGCCGCGTCACGGCCGCTCATATCCTGCAGCTTGGCGATACGTTCGGCGGCGTTGTTGCGGCACATATCCACCAGCTGCGCCTGCTCGCCGCGCTGCGGCAAATGAATTTGCACCCGGTGACCCGCTTTTTCGGTCAGCCATTGCTCCATCAGCTCGCGATCCTCCACCTCGCCGTCGATGGTCACCTGCGGCGGGATGGTGGGACGCATGGTGTAGTAGCGGCGCAAAAACTCGGCGCGCGCCGCGGGCGGCGAATCCTGTTCGTCGATCATAAAATGCTCGCGATCCGCCAGTCGCCCTTCGGTGAAACGGAACACCTCCAGACACATCCGCTCGTGCCCTTGCGCCAGCGCGATCACATCCTGCTCTTTGACGCGGGACATCACTACCTTTTGCTTGTCGCCCAGCCGCTTGATCGCGGCAATATGGTCGCGCAAGCGGGCGGCTTTTTCAAATTCCAGCCGTTCGGCTGCCTGTTCCATCCGCTGTTTGAGCAGCGCCATCGTCTGGGCGCTGCCTTGGGTCAAAAAGTCCACCGCCTGCGCCACCCGTTCAGCATAATCCTCTTCGGAAATGCGGCCGGTACAGGGCGCGCAGCACTGGTCGATATAGTGGTTAAGACAAGGGCGCCCGCTGGATTTATGATAGCACAGCGGCCGGTTGCAGGTAGCCAGACGGAAAATCTTTTGGGCTTCCTCCACCGCTTGCTTGACCACATACGAGCTGATATACGGTCCGATATACCGCGCGTCGTCATCCTGTTTTTGCAGCACGGCGGTGATGCGCGAATACGGCGGCGGCGAGATACGGATATAGCTGTAGCCCTTGTCATCTTTGAGCAAAATGTTATATTTGGGCTGGTTTTGCTTGATGAGCGAACATTCCAAAATGAGCGCTTCAAACTCGCTGTCCGCCACGATATAATCAAAATGATCCACCTGGCTCACCATTTGGCGCACCTTGGGGGTATGGTTGGTGGGTGAACCAAAATACTGGCTAACCCGATTTTTCAGCGCCTTGGCTTTGCCGATATAGATAATCTGGTTTTGCGCGTTGCGCATAATATACACGCCCGGCAGCAGCGGCAGCGCCATCGCCTGGCGGCGCAGCTCTTTCAGATGCGGATTGGGTGCATCCATGCGGTATCCTCCCGTTTTAGATAACAAAAAACGCAGCCGACTGCAAAAGCGGCTGCGCTCTTTTTGTTTGTTCGATTATTCGGCAAAGCCGGATTCCACCAGAGCAACCAAGCCGTCCACGGCCTCCTGCTCGTCCACACCATCGGCGATGATCCGGATGTTGGTGCCGCCCACAATGCCCAGCGACAGCACGCCCAACAAACTTTTCGCGTTTGCACGGCGCTCTTCTTTTTCGACCCAAACGGACGATTTGAACTCATTGGCTTTCTGGATGAAGAAAGTAGCCGGTCTGGCATGCAAGCCCACCTGATTTTGAACCAGCACATCTTTCACGTACATAAAAAAAGCTCCTCTCTCTTGTTAAACCAACACAACAATGCCTGAAACTGGTTTTCTGTATAAAAGGATATGTTTATTATATCACAAATGTATGCGCCGTCAATCAGTTTTGTCCACATAAAACGGCAAAAATTGCATTTTTGGTTGCCTGCCCTATTTTGGTTTCGCACAAAGTTGGCCTTTTGTCACTTATGACCATGTGTGTGAATAACTTTTAGTTAGAAAAAACGAAGAACCCTGTTTTCGACCCATGCGGCACAGCGTCCGATCAAGGTTTTCCCCATTATTCCACCGAGTTTTCCCCCGCCAGTGTTTGCAGATAAGCGGTCTCCTCCTCGGTCAGCAGAGCGCTTTTCAACATATCGGGACGGCGGCGCAGCGTGCGTTCCAGCGATTGGCGGCGGCGCCACGCCTCGATATTGGCGTGGTGCCCGCTGAGCAGCACCTCCGGCACCGGGCGCCCCTCCCACACGGCGGGGCGGGTGTATTGCGGGTACTCCAGCAATCCGGAGAAGTGGCTTTCGTCGGTGAAGCACGCTTCCTCCGACAGCACCCCCGGCACCATGCGCGAGATGCAGTCCACCAACACCAGCGCGGGCAGCTCGCCGCCGGTCAGCACATAGTCGCCGATAGAGATCTGCTCGTCCACCAGCGCGTCCAGCACCCGCTCGTCCACACCCTCGTAATGCCCACACAGCACGCAAAGATTCGGCTTTTGCGCCAATTCGCGCGCCTTTTCCTGGGTCAGCACCGACCCTTGCGGCGACATATAAATCAGATAAGGACGCTCGCCGGTCTGCTCGCACACCGCGCGAAAGCAGTCGGCAATGGGCTGGGCGTTCATCACCATACCCTGTCCCCCGCCATAGGGATAATCGTCCACCTGTTTTTGCTTGTTGAGGGTGTAATCCCGGATCTGGTGGCAATGCAGCTCCAGCACGCCTTTGTTTTGGGCGCGCCCCAAAATGCTTTCGCCGAGCACCCGGTCACACATCTCATCAAAGAGGGTCATGATATCAATCCGCATCGTCCAGCAGCCCTTTCATCGGCCGAATCATCACCCGGCCATTGTCCACATCTTTGTCGATCACCACCGATGGGATCGCCGGAATCAGCACCTCGCTGTTGTCCGCCCGGCGCATATGATACACATCGTTGGCGCCGGTGGCGCTGACAAAGGTCAGCTCACCGTAATCCTCGCCGGTATCGGCATCGATCACCCGGCAGCCCAGCAGATCCTGAATAAAGCACGCCCCTTGCGGCAGCTTGAGGTCGCTGCGGTGCAGATACAGCACCTTGCCGCGCAGCAGCGAAGCCGCCTGCACCGTGTCCACACCCTCGATCTGCACCAGCGCGATATTTTTGTGCGGGCGGCAATGCACCGCCACCGGCGTGCGGCCCTCGTCCCAATACAGCTTTGTCAGCGGCGCAAGCTGCGCGGGCGAATCGCACCACGGCTGCAGCCGCACCTCGCCCCGCACACCATGGGTACCGACGATCTGACCGGCTTCCAAAAATTCTTTTTTGGGCATGTTGGTTCCTCCGTTTATGATAGGAAAACAGGGTACATGCCCGATGGCCATGCACCCTGTTTGGTTTTGTTAGTCGATCTCGACAGACACTTTGGCGTCCTGACGAGTCGCCGCCGCCCGCATCACGGTACGGATGGCTTTCGCGATGCGGCCCTGTTTGCCGATCACACGACCCATGTCGCCTTCCGCCACATGAAGATGGAACACAATGTTGCCCTCTTCATCCGGCGCGTCCTGCTCGACCACAACGGCGTTGGGATCTTCCACCAGACCCTTGGCGATGTTTGTCAACAGCTCTTTCATTGATGTTGCTCCTTACACGCCCGCTTTTTTCAGCAGATCCTTAACGGTATCCGTGGGCTGAGCGCCGTTGGCGATCCATTTCTGAGCTTTTTCCGCGTCCACTTTGATCTCTGCCGGATCCTGCAGCGGATTGTAGTAACCGATTTCTTCGATGAAACGGCCGTCGCGGGGATAGCGGGAATCCGCCACCACAATACGATAGAACGGGTTTTTCTTCGCGCCCATGCGGCGCAGACGAATTTTAACTGCCATGCCTGTTACCTCCAACTATTGTTGTGAAATATATCTTCAGCCATAAAGGGTCAATCCTTATGGGTGAATTCCTCTGTTACATACCAAAGCCTTTGCCGCCAAGCATTCCGGGCGGGATACCGCGCATACCGCGGCGACCTTTTTTGCCCATGCCCTTCATCTGTTTCATCATCTGACGCATCTGGTCATACTGCTTGAGCAGACGGTTGACATCCTCCACCTTCATACCGCTGCCCGCCGCGATGCGGCGCTTGCGCGAAGGAGTGATGATGTCGGGCTTGGCGCGTTCTTCCTTGGTCATCGACAGAATGATCGCTTCGGTGCGGTCAAACTGGCGTTCATCTATCTCGACATCCCGCAGCTTTTTGCCAAGACCGGGGATCATACCGAGCATTCCTTTGATATCGCCCATTTTCTTGATCTGGGCGAACTGATCCAGCATATCGTTCATATCGAACTTGTCCTGCTGGAGCTTTTTCGCCATTTCGGCGGCTTCCTTTTCGCTGATCTGCTGTTCGGCTTTTTCGATCAGCGACATCACATCACCCATACCGAGAATGCGGGATGCCATCCGCTCGGGATGGAACACCTCCAGATCCTCCAGCTTTTCGCCGGTGCCGACGAATTTAATGGGCTTTCCGGTGACCGACCGCACCGACAGCGCCGCACCGCCGCGGGTGTCGCCATCCAGCTTGGTGAGGATTACGCCATCGATGCCCAGCGCTTCCTCGAACGACGAAGCCACATTGACGGCGTCCTGACCGGTCATCGCGTCCACCACCAGCAAGATTTCGCTGGGCGACACAGTTTCTTTAATGGATTTCAGCTCGTTCATCAGCTGCTCGTCGATATGCAGCCGACCGGCGGTATCCAGAATCACATAATCGTTGCCGTAGTCCTTGGCGTGCGCTACCGCTTTGCGGGCGATCTCCACCGGATCGGCGGTGCCCATTTCAAAGAACGACACCCCCGCGCGCTGCGCCACCACCTGCAGCTGTTGGATCGCCGCGGGGCGGTACACGTCGCACGCCACCAGCAGCGGTCGGTGCCCCTGACTTTTGAGTAGCCGCCCCAGCTTGCCGGAGTGGGTGGTTTTACCGGAGCCTTGCAGACCGCACATCATAATGACGCACGGCGGACGGCTGGGGCTGGCGAGGCGTGCCGCCTGTCCGCCCATCAGCGCCGTCAGCTCTTCGTTGACAATTTTGATGACCATTTGCGCCGGGGTGAGGCTTTCCATCACCTGCGCGCCCACCGCCCGTTCGGTCACTTTGGCGGTGAATTCTTTGGCCACTTTATAGTTGACATCCGCTTCCAGCAGCGCCAGACGCACTTCGCGCATGGCTTCTTTGACATCCGCCTCGCTCAGTTTGCCTTTGGAGCGTAGGCGTTTGAATGCCGCGGATAATTTATCGGAAAGTCCTTCAAAAGCCACGATGTTGCTCCTTACTCTTCCAATTTATCGGTCAGCCGTTCGATTTTGGTCACACAGTCGGCAATTTCGCGAGAGCGCACATGACGCTCGTTATACCGCCGGATATCCTGCGCCGCCTGCCGGATCGCTTCAAAGCTTTCCTGCATCGAACGGAACCGGGACGCAAGCCCCAAACGGTCTTCCATATCCAGCAGCTGCGTTTCCGCCCGCTTGATGGAATCGCGCACCCCCTGTCGGGTGATGCCGTCGTTTTCGGCGATCTCCGCCAAAGAGAGGTCCTGGTTATAATACAACTCCATCACTTCGCGCTGCTTTTCGGTCAGCATATCGCCGTAAAAATCCAGCAGCAAAGCCACTTCCATATTTTTTGCCAAAGCCGATCCCCTCCCTCACGCGGACAATAAGAAAAGCCCGCCGTGTAAAGGCGATTGCTTTACACATATTATACACAACCATACCGGAGCTGTCAATAGGAAAATCCGCTTTTTTCGGCATTTTTTTGATGCGGCGGCTCGTTGGTGAACAGCAGCAGCGTACACATGGCGAGCAGCGTAACCGCTGCCGGCACCGATGCGGTCGCGAGCGGTGCTCCGGCGGACAGCGCCGCCGAGGCGGGCAATTCCACCGGAATCCACCGCAGCAGCAGCACACTGAGCAGCCCGCCCAGCGCCGCATGCAGCAGCCGCGCCAGATAAAATGAACGCCCCATAATGTTGTATTCATACAGCGTCGCGGTGAGCTGGCAATGTACCGACAAACCGCCCCACCCCAGCGCCAGCCCCAGCAACAGCGGCCGCAGCTCCCCGGTGGTGGAGGCTGCCACGCAGCCGCTGGTCACTTCGGTGAGAATCGGCACCAGACACTCCAGATCGCGCACATCCGCACCGGCGGTTTCCAGCGGCCACGCGATCAACCGCGTCAGCCCGCGTGACAGATCGGTGACATCGCCCAACGCTTGCAGCGCGGCAAACAGCACCACAAACCCGCACATATACAGCATGGAACGGCAGGCGGCATTCACCGCGCCCGCCAGTGCTGCCGACGGGCGCAGGAACGCCTCGGTCGGCACCGGTTTCCGCTCTACAGGGCGCGGCAGCGGCGTCAGCACCCGCATCCCGAGTCCCAGCAGCAACGCTGCCAGCAAATGCGCCGCCAGCAGCACCGCGCCAAAGCGGGCGCTGCCAAGCAAACCCGCTCCCACGGTGCTGATAATGAATGCCGGTCCGGCGTTGACGCAAAACAGCAGCATACGCCGCCCCTCCCGTCGGGTGATGGCTCCGCTGCGCAGCAGCTCCCCCACCGCCACACCGCCCGCGGGATAACCACCCACAAAGCCGATCAAAATGCCCGCCGCACAGCAGCCGGGCAGTCCGAACAGCACCCGCGTGGGGCGCTCCAGCCGTCGACCGATGGCGGCTCCCATACCGGAGCGGGTCACGAAGCCCGCCAGCACCAAAAACGGAAACAGCGAGGGGATCACCACTGTCGAACAAATAGACAATCCGCGGCTGATGCCGCCGGACACCGCCTGTGGCCAGCACAGCAGCGCGCCCCCTACCCCCACCACCGTCAACAGCAAAACGCCTTTGTACAGCGTGGACCGATGCCATGTGGCGACAAACATAGACGCTCATCCTTTCTATCTACCGCTTACTAAAGGTATATCTATGCAGCGGTCGGCGGGTATAATACCCGCCGGCGGCGCATAGGAAAAGACGGGAGGGATCGTATGTTTAGCAAGGGAAAACGCACACGCGCGGCACTGACCGGGCGGGTGGAGCGTGCATTGGAGTTGCCGGGCGGTACGCTGACCGATGTGCCGCATATCGAATGGTCGGGGCGGCGCGAAGCGGTGATCGAGGGATGTCACGGGATCGTATCGTATGACGATGATGCGGTGCGGCTGAACACCGGATGCGGCATTTTGCTGATTGCCGGGCGGCAATTGACGCTGCGGGCGATGGCCAGCGACAGCACCATGGTGTGCGGGCAGATTCGCTCGCTGGAATATACAGACTAAGGAGGTGCGCCATGTTTTTGATAAATCTGGTGCATTTTTTGCTGGGATGGGTGGAATGGGAGGCGCAAGGCGGCTTTCCCGAACGGTTTTTGAATCTGGCCGCGCGCGAACATATTCCGCTGTTTCATACGCGGCGGCAGGATATTTCACTGCTGGGGGGATGTTATGCCCGGCAATACCGCCGCCTGCGACCATTGGCACGCCGCAGCGGGGTGCGGTTGCGGCTGACCGCGCGGCACGGGATGCCGTTCAAGACCCGCCGCTACCGGCAGCGACAAGGGTTGGCGGTGGGGCTGGCTCTGTATATCCTGCTGCTGCAAATCTTCCCCCATTACATCTGGTCCATTGATATACGGGGCAACCGCGAGGTGTCCGCCGCCCATATCGAAGCGACCATGGCGGATCTGGGGGTAAAGGTAGGAACCGCGCGCACCGCTTTTTCGCTGCGGGATATTCAGCTGCAGGCGATTCAATCGCTACCGGAGCTGTCCTGGCTGGCGGTCAATTTGGAGGGCAGCATTGCCCATATTGATGTCAGCGAGCGTATTACCGCCCAAAACCCACCGGATCAATCGCAGCCAACCAATCTGAAAGCGATTTGCGACGGACAGGTGGTGTCCACCCGCATTGTGGAGGGGCAGGCGGTGGTACACAAGGGAGACGCGGTGGTCAAGGGGATGCTGCTGGCAAGCGGCATTGTGGACACCGCCAACGGCGCGCTGTTCAAGCACGCGCGCGGCGAGGTGATGGCGTTGACCACCCGCACCTTCACCACCAGCGTGCCGTTACAGGAAACGCAGGAACGACCGCAAGCGAGAGCGATCCTGCGCCCCACATTGCAGCTGTTTTCACTGCGCATCCCGCTGTACACCAACGCCGCGCTGCCGGATAACTTTGTGGAACAAACGCAGGCACACCCCTTGACCGCGCGCGGGGTGCGGCTGCCGGTGGGCATTACCAACCAATATATCTACCCGGTACAGCCCACACTGATCCACCGCAGCGAATCGCAGGCAGCCGCGCTGGCACAGAGGCGCTTGGAGGAATGGAAACGAACCGAGCTGGATGGCGCAACCATTCAGGAGCAAAAGCTGGACGGACACACCGATACCGACGCCTATACGCTGACAGCCACTTTTCGGTGTATCCAGAACATCGCGGTGGAGGAACCCATCCATCTGCACCCCTGAAATGGCGAAAAAGCCGGAAGTTCCGCTGAATTCCGATGTAAAAACAGAAAAATTTATGCATATTGCTTAGTGACAATTGAAAAAACTATTGATATACTATATTTATGTCGTTGTATACAAAAAGCCATACCAAAAGAAACGGAGTCTGTCTATGTTAGAGCAGATCATCAGCGTCGATCGGATGGAACAAGCGGTTTCTCTGTTCGGCAGCTTTGATGAAAATATACGCTTGATCGAACAGCATTACGGCGTGGATGTGGTGACCCGCGGCACCGATATCAAGATCAGCGGCGAACCGGAAGCGGTCACCAAAGCGGTGCGCGCGGTCAAGGGGCTGCTGCAGCTGATCAACCGGGGCGAGCAGCTGAACGAACAGAATGTGCGCTATGTGTTGATGCTGGTGGACGAGGGCAGCGAGGAAGAGCTGCCGCAGCTGTCATCGGACAGCATCTGCATCACCGCCAAGGGGCGGCCGGTCAAACCCAAAACGTTAGGGCAAAAAAAGTATGTGGAAGCCATCCGCGACAACACCATTGTGTTGGGCGTCGGTCCCGCCGGCACCGGCAAAACCTATCTGGCGGTCGCCATGGCGGTAAGCGCTTTCCGCGCCAAGGAAGTCAACCGCATCATTCTGACGCGCCCGGCGGTGGAAGCCGGCGAAAGTCTTGGCTTTTTGCCCGGCGATCTGCAATCCAAGGTGGACCCGTATCTGCGACCGCTGTATGACGCGCTGTTCGATATGCTGGGCAGCGAAACCTATAACAAGTATATGGAGCGGGGCAACATTGAGGTGGCACCGCTGGCGTATATGCGCGGTCGCACACTGGACGACAGCTTCATCATTTTGGACGAGGCACAAAACACCACACCCGAGCAGATGAAGATGTTTTTGACCCGTTTGGGATTCAACTCCAAAATGGTGATCACCGGCGATGTCACCCAGATCGACCTGCCGGGCGAACGCAAAAGCGGGCTGAAAGAGGTCATGCGTATTCTAAAGGGAGTGGAGGATATCTCCATCAACCTGTTTAACGAAAAAGATGTCGTGCGTCATCAGCTGGTTCAGCGGATCATTCAGGCGTACGAAAAATATGATGAAGGGAAGCGCCATAAGAACTATGGAAAAAATCAAAGTCGTAATTGAAAACAAACAAAAATCCATCAAAATCCCCACCGGTATCCGGCTGCTGATTCGCCGCTGCTGTCATGCGGTGCTGCAGGAGGAGCAGTTTGAAGGCTCGGCGCAGGTGGATGTGTCGCTGGTGGACAACGACCAGATTCGCGCCATCAACCGCGAGCACCGGAAAATTGACGCACCCACCGATGTGCTGTCCTTCCCGCTCGGCGAAAACGGTGTGTACGATGTCAACCCGGAAACCGGTGCCAAGCTGCTGGGCGATATTGTGCTGTCGATGGAGCAGGCCACTTTCCAGGCGGAGCAATACGGTCATTCGCTGCAGCGCGAGGTCGGCTATCTGACGGTGCATTCCATGCTGCATCTGCTGGGATACGACCATGTGAACGGCGGATTGGAAGCGGTGCGGATGCGTGAAAAAGAAGAAATTGTGATGCAGGCGGTGGGTCTGCCGCGCGGCGGCAGCTATGTGCTGCCCGGTGACGACGCGCAATGAGTGCGTTTGCGCGGGGATTCGTGTACGCGTTCCGCGGCATTGGCATCTGCCTGCGGCGGGAACGGAATTTTCGTGTACATACCGCGGTAGCGGTGTATGTGCTGCTGCTGGCGCCCTATTTTCTCGTGTCACGCGGGGAATGGGCGCTGCTCGCGCTGACCATCGGGTTGGTGATAGCGGCGGAGGCGGTGAACACGGCGATCGAAAACGCGGTAGATCTGGTTGGCAAACGATGTGAAACAGCTCGCGTTGCGAAAGATGTGGCGGCGGGGGCTGTTTTGCTGTGTGCGCTGGCGGCGATCGGCGTCGGCGCGGCGTTGTTTGTGCGCGCCGACGGCTTTGTGCGGCTGGGACAGGATTTTGCCGTGCATATCTGGAAGCCGATCGGACTGGCAGCATCGCTGCCGGTCGCAGGATGGCTGGTGTTTCGCTCGTATGAGCCGTCTGATAAAAAGATTTCCAAGTAATGGACAGAATGGAGAAAACTATGTCGCAAAGCAATACCAAATCGGCGTTTATCGCCATTGTCGGTCGCCCCAATGTGGGCAAATCCTCGCTGCTGAACAAAATGGTGGGGCGCAAGGTGGCAATCGTTTCGGACAAGCCGCAAACCACCCGTAACCGCATTATGGGCGTGTGGACCAAAGAGGAAACGCAACTGGTGTTTTTGGATACTCCCGGCAACCATCGTCCCCGCACCCGGCTGGGCGATTTTATGGTAAAATCCATCGGCGATGCGGTGTCCGGCGTGGACGCGGCGATGCTGGTGGTGGAAGCCGGTCGGGAGATCCGGCCGGAGGAACAGTCGCTGGTGGAGCAATTTGCCAAACAAAAGCTGCCCGCGCTGCTGGTCATCAACAAAATCGACACGTTGACCGACAAAAGCGCTATCCTTGCCTGCATTGCCCAGTGGCAGGAGGTGTATGCCTTTGACGGTGTGTTACCGGTATCGGCGGTCACCGGCGAGGGGCTGGACGAGCTGCTGGAGGAACTGAAAAAATACACCTTTGACAGCCCCCACTTTTTTCCCGACGATATGGTGAGCGACCAGCCGGAACGGGTGCTGGCGGCGGAGCTGATCCGCGAGCAGATGCTGCATCTGCTGCGGCAGGAAATCCCCCACGGCATCGCGGTGGTGATCGAATCCATGAAAGAGCGCGACACCGAAAAAGGACCGATTTTGGATATGGAAGCGTACATCTACTGCGAACGCGAAAGCCACAAGGGCATGGTGATCGGCAAACGCGGCGCGATGCTCAAGCAGATCGCGTCACAGGCGCGGGTAGAGATGGAAAAGCTGTTCGATGCCAAGGTGAATTTGCAGTGCTGGGTCAAGGTGAAAGAGGACTGGCGCAATCGCCAAGGGCTGCTGGGCAGCTTTGGATATAAAGAGTAATTGCCAATTTCTCCCGGAAGGGATCGACAGGAATGGCGCTCCGCTTTTGGCTTATGCTAAGAACAAACAAGCCAAAGGAGATGGGCGCTATGCCGAACGAACAATCCCTGTGGGAAGCATTTTTAAAAACCGGACGGGTGGAAGATTACCTGCGGTATCGCGGGGTGGACATTTACCAATCCCCCGCCCCCATCGCAAAGGAGACGGCTGCGTATGCGGTTGACGACCGACGCCCTGATTATTCGGGAAAACAACAATATCGGTGAGTCGGATCGGTTTGTGACGGCGCTGACCAAGGATTGCGGTGTGGTGCGCGCTTCGGCGCGGGGCGCCCAGCGCATCAAAAGCCGTAACGCTTCGGCGACCCAGCTGCTCACCTATTCCCGTCTGACGCTGTACAAAGGGCGGGAGAAATACATCATCGACGAGGCGGAGCCGCTGCATGTATTCTTCGATCTGCGGGCCGATGTGGAACGGCTGGCGGCGGCGCAATATTTTTGCGAGGTAGCCGGGCTGCTCGCCCCCCGCGAAGAGGAAGCGGGCGACTGGCTGCGGCTGATGCTCAACGCACTGCATCTGTTGGGCGGCGGCAAATATGCAATTTCCCAAATTAAAGCGGTGACCGAGCTGCGGCTGTTGGCGCTGGGCGGTTTCATGCCGGATCTGACCGGCTGCCGCTCCTGCGGCACGGTGGAGGGGGTACCGATTGCGTTTTCCCCCACAGAGGGCACGCTGGTATGTGCCAATTGCTCGCCGCCCGCGGGGTATCAGCCATTGTCTCCGTCGGTTTTGGCGGCGATGCGGCACATATTGTATTCACCGCTTGAAAAATGCTTCTTTTTCGCGCTGCCGCCCGAGGACGGCCAGGCACTGTCGGATATTTGTGAGCATTTTTTGCTGGCGCAGTTGGGACGCGGGTTCCACACGCTGGATTTTTATCACGCGCTGGCAGCACCGATGCAGGCGCTGCAGCGGGCACAACAAGACGGGAAAACAAAGGACGCAACATCATGAGAAAAGACGGGTACAAGCTAAAGGGAACCGACGCCATGTATCAGGTGGCGGCGCACATCATGGACAAACGCAGCGACTCGATGAACATGATCACCATCGACATTCCGTTGAAGCCGATGGAGGATTACCGGCACCAGCTGCGGCGAGAGGGTCGATGGGTCAGCCACATGGCGCTGTTGATGGCGGCATATGTGCGCACCGCAGCGGAATTTCCGGAGCTGAACCGGTTTGTGGTAAACAAACGGTTTTACGCGCGCAAGGAATTTGCCGTTGGCATGGTGGTGTTGAAGGCAGGCGACGCTCACCACGGCATCATGTCCAAAATCTATTTGGAGATGGACGACACCCTTTCGGAGGTCAACGACAAGATCAACGCCTACATAGAGAAAAACCGCCAGGTGGACAGCAACAACAGCACCGAACAGCTGATCCATACCCTGCTCAGCATTCCCGGGTTGCTGCGCTTTGGCGTATGCTTTTTTAAATGGCTGGACAAGCACGGGCTGCTGCCCAAAAGCGTGATCGATGCCAGCCCGTTCCACATCAGTCTGGCGATCAGCAATCTCGCCAGCATCAAAACTAATCACATTTACCACCACTGCTACGATTTCGGCACCACCAGCGTATTTGTCACCATTGGCAACTTTCGCGAGGTGCCCAAAACGGTGGACGGACAAGTGGTGCTGGAAAAATGCATGCCGCTGGGCGTGGTGATGGACGAGCGCATCTGCTCCGGCAGCTATTTTGCGTCGGCGTTCCGCCGGTTTCGCTCGTATTTGGAAAATCCTGCGCTGCTCGAGGTCAAGCCCGCGCAGGTGGTTCCCGACCCCAACTTGTGATCTTATAGCATAAAACAGCCCGACAGAAGCAATGCTTCTGTCGGGCTTTGTGTTGCCGGGAATCAAACCGGTGCGATTTTCCAGATATCCGCTGCGTATTCCGCAATGGTGCGGTCGGACGAGAATTTCCACGCGTTGCAGATGTTGAGCCACTGCTTTTTAGCGAAGGCGTACCGGTCGGTATAGTCGCGGTTGACGCGCATCTTTTTCTTCAGGAAATCGTCGAAATCCAACAGCAGGAAATAGTGATCCGGCTCGTGCCACGAGGCACCGTCCAGCAGTGAGGTATACAACTCACGGAACATACCGGTGCCGCCATCGTCCAGCGTGCCGTCCACCAGCGCGTCCAGACAGCGCCGGATGCGGGCATCACGCTCGTAGTAATCGCGGGCGCGATAGGTGGCGCGGATACGGTCGATCTCTTCCACCCGCGCACCAAACACATAGTTGTTTTCCTCCCCTGCTTCGCGCACGATCTCGATATTGGCGCCATCGTAGGTGCCCAGCGTGACCGCGCCGTTCAGCATCAGCTTCATATTGCCGGTGCCGGAGGCTTCGGTGCCGGCGGTCGAAATTTGTTCCGATACATCCGCCGCCGCCACGATCTTTTCAGCATAGGACACATTGTAATCCGACACAAATACGACCTGCATCACCTGCCGTGCCTGCTCGTCGCTGTTGATCAGCTCCGCCACGGCGTTAATGAGCTTGATGATGGCTTTGGCACGGAAATAGCCGGGGGCGGATTTGGCGCCAAACAAGAAGGTCGTTGGTGTAAAGTCTTTTAACTTGCCATCTTTGATTTCAAAATACAACTCTAAAATGCACAGGATGTTCAGCAGCTGGCGCTTGTATTCATGCAGGCGCTTGATCTGTACATCCATAATGGCATCCGAGCGGATGGCAATGCCATCGTGCCACCGGATATAGTCGGCGAGGCGTTGTTTGTTCTGCTGTTTGACCGCCAAAAAGCGATCCAGCACCGCTTTATCGTCACTGTAAAGGGATAGACCTTGCAGCTGCTTTAGGTCTGTGATCCAGCTATCGCTGCCCAGCAGCTCGGTAATCAGCGCCGACAGCGCCGGGTCGCACAACGCCAGCCAGCGACGCTGGGTGATACCGTTGGTTTTGTTCTGGAATTTTTCGGGATACAGCGCGTACCAGCATTTCAGCACGTCACGCTTGAGAATGTCGGTGTGGATTTCCGCCACACCGTTGATATAGGTAGAGCACCAGCACGCCAGATACGCCATATGCACCGTGCCGTTTTGCAGAATCATCAGCTGCGGATAATCCGATTCCGGCACCGCTTTTGCCGCCAGTTCAGCTTTGAACCGGCGGTTGATCGCAGTGATGATGGTGGCGATCGCGGGCGACACCCGCCGCACGATCTTCATATCCCACTTTTCCAACGCTTCCTGCATGATGGTATGGTTGGTATAGTTGAACACCCGCCGCGCCATATCCAGCGCGGTATCGAAATCCACCTCTTCCATCATCAGCAGACGGATCAACTCCGGAATGGAGATAACTGGATGGGTGTCGTTCAGCTGGACGGTGATCGCCTCCGGCAGATGCGAAAAATCGTTGCCGAAGCGCGCTTTATACCGCCGCAGGATATCCTGCAGCGAGGCGCTGCAGAAAAAGTATTGCTGTTTCAGCCGCAGCAGCTTGCCCGCCGGGGTGGTATCGTTGGGATACAGCACCCGCGAAATATCCTCCGCGCGGTTTTTCTGCCGCACCGATTTGTCGTAACGCTGGTCGTTAAATGCATCGAAATCGAACGGCTCCATCGGCTCGCACTGCCAAAGCCGCAAGGTGGAGATATGCCGCCCGCCGTAACCGATGATCGGCATATCGTACGGCACCGCGCGCACGCTGCCATCGGCAAATTCCACCGTGAGCGCATCCGCATCGCACCGCACCGACCACGGATCGCCATAGCGTGCCCAATCGTCTACTGCCTCTTTTTGAAAACCGTCCTGCAAATATTGCCGGAACAAACCAAAGCGGTAGCGGATCCCATAGCCATCCAGCGGCAGGCTCATGGTGGCGGCACTATCCAGAAAACATGCAGCCAGCCGTCCCAAGCCACCGTTGCCCAGCGCGGCATCCTCCACCTCTTCCAGACGGGATATGTCCGCGCCGTCCTGTTGCAGGATGTCCCCTACCTCGTCCAGCAGCCCGGTACACAACAGATTGTTATAGATGGCGCGCCCCACCAAAAACTCCGCCGACAGATAAAATGCGCGGCGGGTGGCGGCATGGGCGGCGCGGGAGCGCTCCCAATCGTCCGCGATCTGTGCCATCACCGCTTTGGAAACCGCGTCGTGCAGCTGCTGGGGATTCAGTTGATCCACCCGCTTGTGATGGTCGGCTTTGGCGAACAGCTCGATCGCCTGTTTCAATTCACTCATGGTCATCCTCCTTGTGCGCCGCGGCGGGGGCGCGCCCATACAAACGCGTCAGCTCCGCCAGACGATCCGCAATCTCGGGCGTAATCTGCTCGGCTCGTGCCCGCCAGCGCCAGTTTTCCCCCACTGTGGAGGGAGTGTTCATGCGGGCTTCCGCCCCCAGACCAAGCAGGTCCTGCATGGTCAAAATACAGATATCGCACACGCTCGCCATCGCCGCGCGCATCATCTGCGTCGGCAGCTGCTCTTCGTCTGCCGCCTGCAAATAATCCATAGCAAAGGCAAGATCGGCCTCCTTGGTCTCCCCTATCCAACCGCGGATGGTGTCGTTGTCGTGGGTACCGGTGTACACCACGCTATTGTGGTGGTACGCGTGCGGCAGATGGTCGCTTTCGCCCGCGGCATCAAACGCAAATTGCAGCACCTTCATATTCGGGAAACCACTGTCTGCTACCATTTGACGCACGCTGTCGGTCATAAACCCAAGGTCTTCGGCGATGACCGGCAGATCGCCCAACCGGCGGCGCACCGCGTTCCACAGATGCATGCCCGGGCCATTGCGCCACACGCCCCGCTTGGCATTTTTGGCGCCATACGGAATGCAATAATACGAATCAAACCCGCGAAAATGGTCAATGCGGATCACATCATAGATGGCGAGGCTCATCGATAAGCGCTGCATCCACCAGCGGTAGCGGGTGCGGCGCATATATGCCCAATCGTACACCGGGTTGCCCCACAGCTGGCCGTCGGCGGAAAAATCGTCCGGCGGGCACCCCGCGACCTCCACCGGGCGGCGATCGCTGTCCAGTCGGAACTGGCGCGGATCTGCCCACACATCGGCACTGTCCTCCGCCACATAGATGGGCAGATCACCGATGATGCGCACCCCGTGCCGGTTGGCGTAATGCTTGAGGGCGAACCATTGCTTAAAGAAGAAATATTGCAGCATTTGATAATACTGCACCCGTTCGGCACACTTTACCCGCCACATCGCCACCGCCGCCGGCTGGCGTGTGCGGATGTCGTCCTCCCAGTGGGAGTATGCCACGCCGCCGTGGGCATCCTTGATTGCCATAAACAACGCATAATCGTCCAACCAAAAGGCGTTTTTGTCGCAAAAGGCGCGAAAGTCCGCCGGAGGGCCCAACCGGAACCGTTCCCACACGGTGGCAAACAACTCGTGCCGCCGTTTGTACAGCAGCCCGTAGTCCACATCGGTTTCATCCGCGCCCCAATCCACCGCGCGGTATTCGTCCGGCGTCAGGAAGCCGTCACGGCACAGCAACTGCAGGTCAATGAAATAAGGATTGCCCGCAAAGGTGGAAAAGCTCTGGTACGGCGAATCGCCGTAACTGGTGGGACACACCGGCAGAATTTGCCAATAGGTTTGACCGGCGCGCTGCAAAAAGTCCACAAACGCATACGCGGCAGCCCCCATGGTGCCGATACCGGTATCACCCGGCAGCGACGAGAGATGCATTAGCACGCCGCTGGCGCGATGTTGTTCCATGACGATCACATCCTTTGGTTACAGCAGTGGCTTTGCCGCCGCGCTATCCTTTGACCGCGCCGGCAATAACCCCTTTGATAATATATTTTTGGCAGGACAAATAGAAGATCACGATCGGGATGATCGCGAGCACCAGCATAGCCATCAGTCCGCCGTAATCGGTGGCACCGTAGGCACCCTGCATCGCGATCTGGATTGCGACCGGAATGGTTTTGCGGTCGGTGCCCAGCACCAGATACGGCAGCAGATAGTCGTTCCATATCCACATGGCGTTGAGAATCGCCACCGTGATGGCGGTGGGTTTCAAAATCGGCATCACAACCAGAAAAAAAGTTTGAACAGGGTTGCAGCCGTCGATGGTGGCGGCTTCTTCAATTTCCAGTGGGATGCTTTTGATAAACCCGCACAGCATAAATACCGACAGTCCCGCGCCGAACCCCAGATACACCAGCACGATGCCAAGCAGATTGTTAAAATGAATCTGGTGCACCACATAGGTCATGGTGAACATGACCATTTGGAACGGCACGATCATGCTGAACACAAACAGATAGTACAGCACCTTGGTCAGCCGGCTTTTCACCCGCACGATATACCACGCCGTCATGGAGGTGCCCACCACGATCAGCAGCACCGCCAGTACGGTGATAAACAGCGAACGGCCAAATGCCGCCAAAAAGCCGGAGGAGCTAAGCCCGCTTAAATAGTTTTCCCATCCCACAAAGGTGTCGGCGTTGGGCAGCCGGAACGGCTCGCTGGAGATATACAACCGCGATTTGAACGAGTTGACCACCACCAACAGGATCGGCGCCAAAAACAGCACCGCCAGCAGACACAGAATCACCCAAATCAGCGTTTGACCCGCGTTTTTTGGTTTTGTCATCACTGCTCGACCTCCCTGCTGCGGGTGACGCGCAGTTGAATAAACGCCACGATCGCCACAATGATAAAGAAGATCACCGCTTTGGCCTGCCCCACGCCTTGCCAGCCGATGCGCCCATAAAAGGTGTCGTAAATATTCAGCGCCAGCATTTGGGTGGCTTTTTCGGGAGCACCGGCGGTCAGCGCCAGGTTTTGGTCGAACATTTTGAACGAGTTGGTCAACGTTAAAAAGGTACAAATGGTGATGGAGGGCATCACCAGCGGAATCTTGACACGCAGCAGCGTTTTCAGCGGCGTGGCGCCGTCGATCGCTGCCGCTTCGGTCAGGTCGCCGGGGATGTTTTGCAGCCCGGCGATATAGATCACCATCATATACCCGATCAGCTGCCAGTTTGTGAGGATCACCAACCCCCAAAAGCCGTATTCCGCTTTATAGGTGATGTCCACGCCGGCGGTCGCCAGCACGCCGTTGATCAGCAGGTTCCAAATATATCCAAGCACGATGCCGCCGATCAGATTGGGCATAAAAAAGATGGAACGAAACAGGTTGGTTCCCCGGATACCGCGCGTTAACAACAGTGCCAGCACAAACGCCAGCACATTCACCGTCACCACCGACACGATGGTGAACAGCGTGGTAAACCCGAGCGAATACAAGAATCCACTGTCGGCGGCAAACGCCTTGATATAGTTATCCACCCCCACAAAGCGGGCGCTGTCCACCGTGGTGAAGCTGGTGAACGACAGCCCCACGCCCATGACGAACGGAATGATAAACGCCATCACAAACGCCAGCAGGGTCGGCAACAAGAACAGTGGAAAATACGGACGCAGCGTTTTTCTCACAACACGATTCAGCCCTTTCCCTCACATTGGTGAACCCATGGCGTTATCCGGCGGCCGCTTCGCTTTCGCGCGACCAGCTTTGCACCATATCGTCTTTCACGGTTTTCCAGTCCTTGGTGCCTTGGGCATACTTCAGCAGCGATGCGCCAAAGCTATCCTTAAAGGTTTGCGAGGGAAAAATGGTAAAGTTCCAGGGGATGGACGATACGCCGTCCTTGTTCATCCAGGCGAGCACCTCTTTGGCAAGCGGATCATCCGGATGCTCATCGTCGCCAAAGGTGTCAAACGGTGCGATAAAGCCAAACTGATGCGTCACATAGTCTTTGCCTTTGTCGCTGGAGAACATCCAGTAAATAAACTCTTTGGCGGCTTTTTGCTGTTCGGCGGAGGCTTTGGCGTTGATGGCATAGAAATTTTCGGTGCCCACGCACAAGCCCTGTGCTTCTTCTCCGTCCATCCCGGTGTAGATGGGCAGATATTTCACGTTGTCGGCTTTCACCTTGTTGCCGGAAACACCGCTGATCTGCGCCCACGCCCAGTTGCCGTTTTGCACCATTGCGCATTTTTCCAGCGCAAATTCGGACATGGAATCCATCACCGTTTTGGTGCCCACGGTTTTGCGATCCACCACGGAATTGTTGAGATACAGATCAAAGATGTTGCGGAACTGGTCGGCGTATTGAAAGGCGATGGTTTTGGTGGCATCCGAGGTCAGATCCACGCCGTTGGCTTTCCATTCGTAGTAGATGGGCACATTCGCCAGATGGGTCTGCCAGCGCCAATCCTCCCCCGCTTTCAACGAGGTGGAAGCGAACACACCGTCGATGCCCAGCGCACTTTTGTGCTTTTGCATATCCTCGACCAGTGCCTTCAGCTTGGAAAAGTTGTTGATCTCCGCCATGGATGCATACGGCGTCGTCTTGTCCGCAAGAGCGAAATAGCGATCCGTGATCGCGGCATTGTACACAATACCATAACCCTCAACCACATAGGGGATGCCATAGACCTTGCCGTCCGATCCGGTGACCGCCAGTGACTTGTCGGTCAGATGCTGGTACAGCTTTGAATCCGACAGATCGGCGCAATAGTCTTTCCAGTTGGCGTAGCCTTTGGGGCCGTTGATCTGAAACAGCGTTGGGGCTTCGTCGGTGGACATTTTGGCGGTCAGGGTTTCTTCGTATTTGTTGTTGGCGGCAGTTTCGACCACCACCTTGACCCCGGTTTCCTTCTCGCAAGCCGTCGCGAGCTCTTTGTATTTGTCCGCAATCTCGGGCTTAAAGTTCAGATACCGGATGGTGGTGGTGTCGGTTTTGCTCCCGCTGCAAGCGGTCAGCGTCACTGCGGATGTGGCAGCGATCGCCAGCACCGCTGCCATGCTCAACACTCTTTTGCCTGTTTTCATACTGGTTACCTCCTACGCACAGGCCAACGCAAGCGGCACCTCCCCTTGGGGATAGTATAGCATTGGTCTGTCGAAATTTCAACTTTTTTGTATCTTTCGTCCAATTTGACGCTTGCACGGACAAACAATGCCGGGCGTTCTGCCAAAGTCCGCTAAGCGAAATCAGCCGTTTCGCCTTTTATGGCAACACCATTACTATCTCTTGTAACCGGACGATTATGCACCGCCGCACAACATTTTGCGCGTGAAGAGCACGCTTTTTGCGAGTCATAACGCCCATCACGCAATTGGTGCAAGGCAAGTTCCCCCCTTTTCGTGCGGGTTTTCTGCTTTTTCACAGCGCCTTTTCTGATTTACCGGTTGACAAATCTGCTTTTTTCCGATATAATAAGAAACCGTCCGGTGCAGACCGCGTCGGACGGTTATATGGAGACGTATCGAAGTGGTCATAACGGGGCGCACTCGAAATGCGTTTGCCTTAACGGGCACGAGAGTTCGAATCTCTCCGTCTCCGCCATATAAGTCCACCGTAATTTTGATAGAATTACGGTGGGCTTTTTTATATAATTTATTGCTCGAAATCTTATATAATGATATTATAAGTATGCTTAACGATTAAAATCATAAAAAAGCGATACTGGCATAGGATACAGGCGTTGAGATTACAAAAATAAAATTTGTTATGACGGAGATAAACCATGTTTATAAAAAAAGATAAGTTGAGATACACATCGGGATGTGCCGATAAACATCCCGATGAATTACCGGGCGTAAGAAAAAAATCATTTATTCTCCCTTTTGCCGGTGGAGAAATATGGTTTGAGCATCTGGACGGAATATACCAATATACCGAGCTTGCCATCCAAAAGCTACGCAGGGATACGGCCATATTTCGTCGTCCATCCTCTCCGGGATATATCACCTTTGTCCTCGACGAAACCATTATTACGGAACAATTGATCTCAGAAATAGCAGACGCACTCATTAAACCCGGCAAACAATTTATGCGTGTGGCTTTTGTGGGGGCAGACGGACTTTCCTGTAAAAAACTTAAAAAAATATTATATGGGCACGGTTTTGCAATCAAATTTTTTGATGGCATTGAACCGGCAAAAGAATGGCTTTTAAATGAGCGAAATATTTGAAATGGCGCAATGTTCATTTGCGTTGCTTTGAGCAACGCGCTTTTTGCGATACAATTCCGGTGAAAGGAGTGAGAGCTTGATGCTAAGTGATAATCTGAAAGCCATCAGAAAAGCCAAAGGTCTTTCGCAAGAGGAGCTGGCCATCAAAGTACATGTGGTCAGACAGACCATCTCCAAATGGGAACAAGGGCTATCGGTTCCGGATGCGGATATGCTGATTTCGATTTCGGAGGTGCTCGAAACGCCTGTCAGCACATTGTTGGGAGAAACGGTCACAGAGTCCCCCACTGACGATTTGAAAGTGATTGCAGAAAAGCTGGAAGTGATCAACCTGCAGCTTGCCAAAAGAAAGCTGCGAAAATGGAAGGTGCTATATTGGCTCCTGTTTTCGTTGGCAGCCATAATCGTCCTGTTCTTCGCATTTTTCATTGCCTTCCCCAGTCCATATCTTCATTGGGATTTTAACGATCCTGAAACCGCAGTGGTCGGAACCTTTTACCACGCTTTTGAGTTTCTGTTTGTCAGAGTGGCCCCCTTTGCTTTGGTTGGTGCCATTATCGGATGCATTGTTGTAAAGAAAAAATATTTGCCGCATTAACGAAAAAGGCCTGCCGAATACACGGCAGGCTTTTTTCGGTGTAATCCCATCAAAATGAGATAGTATGTTGATGCTTCTTGTCCACCCTTCGTTTTTATGATAAACTGGACACAATTCGTGGACAATCCGTCAGAGAAGGCGAAAAAAAGATGTCAAAAAACTTATTAAAAAAGCTGATCATAATCGTCGTTGGCTCCATCATAGCTGCATATGGCATTACCCTTGCACTATACGCCGGGTTTGGCGGTGCCACCCTTGCTGTTCTGTGGCAGGGGCTTTCCACCACTTTTCATATGAGTATCGGAATGGCATCGTTTGTAGTAGCGATTGTGATGATTCTCTTTGCTGCAATATACGATCGTTCACAAATTCACATAGGAACCATTCTGTATCAAATCGTGTACAGCGCCTGTGTAGAATTGTTTTCCTCCTGTCACCTATACAGCAAGTATGTGTGGCTCAACTTGCTTATTATGCTGCTGGGTGTAATTTTATTTGCGGTTGGGACAGGATTGTATGCTGCGGCATCTTTGGGAAGAGGGTCATACGAAGCCGTAACTTTCGCATTAGCGGAGAAGAATCACTGGCAGGTCAAAAATGTTCGCATGGTATTGGATGGGTTAATGGTGGTTACAGGAGTTCTGCTTGGCGGAACATTCGGTGTGTGCACCATCATTACAATTGTCATCTCCGGACCTATCATCCAGTTTGTAAACGGTAAAGCAAAACATTTTTTCAAGCTATAAAGAGCGGGTGCTTCCTGCCCCGGCAGCTTGTTTCAGATTCACACGCTGTGTTTGACACTAAATGTTCATCTGTGTGTATCTGCCATTCAAGATACCTTAAAAATAGCCGATGTCATGTGCTTTTTCATCTCATCCATATTCAACGAATAGGAGCGAAAAGGCGAATATCTTTTTTGAAAAACAAACCTCCGACTTCCCTTTTCATCAGAATACAAAAGATATATTTTTGCCACCGATTTTGCATCGTTGATTTCGGTAAAATTGACACTCGGCAAACGGTAAACATGACTATTCGTTTTTACAATGGTATCGACGTTATCAAAGGAGATATCCACAACAACATTTCTGTAATACAGCAAAATGCCAATCGCTATGGCGCTGATTCCGACAAGCGCCAGCAACATGAGCAGTATCGGTTGTCCATCGCCTTTCGGAATATTATAAACACAAGTGAGGACGAACAAAACAGCAAGAAACGCGGCAGCTACCGCATAGAACACCTTTAACCGAAAATAGAACTTCTTCAACAAAAGCGCCCCTCCCCTTACGGCATTTCCTCACGCCACGGTGTGCACATCCAGTTGGTTATACGGAATATGGATGTCGGCGGCATCCAGCTCGCGCTGCAGCAGCTGAATCGCCTCACGGGTGCGGTCATATTTGGTTTCCGGTGGACAATAAAACCGCAGCTTATAGACAATCGCGGACGGCGCAAATTCCTGTGTTCCTTTGTAGATGCTCCGGTCGATGCCCTCCAGTTTCCCGATCTTGTCACAGGCCGCTTGCAGCACCACATTCACTTTGCGGAAATCCTCGTCATAAGACAGCGGCAGATCAATATCCACCATCAGCGAGGGCGGCAGCTTGGTGATCTGTGAAATGTTGCGATTGCAGATGGTGGTGATGGTGCCATCAAATGTACTGCGCACCGTGGTCGACTTCATCGTGAAGCCGGTCACTACCCCTTCGATATCACCGTATCGTATCACATCCCCCACCGAAAAGAAATGATCGGTCATAATGTGGATGCCCATAATGACATCCTTTAGAATATCCTGTATTGCCAAGCCGACGATAGCGCTCAACAATCCCAGTCCGGCTACCGCCGAGGTCACATTCACGCCGTTGATTTGCAGCACCATCAGCAGCGTGCCGGCAACGATCAAAAAGCGTAAAACGCCAAACAACACACGCATCAGCGTTGCTCGTTCGCCCTTAGCTTTTCCCGCTGCCGTGTGGCGTTTATACATCACGCGCACCAGCTGCCACACCACGACTGCCGCTATCACCAACGCGATACTGACGATCGTGTTCGGCCGGATCAAAAATTTAAAAAAAGCATCCACTTTTGTTCATCCTTTCAATATAGCATCTGCTGCTCACTTTAGCCCAAGTAATTTACGACGAGGATCGATGCCCCCAGCAGCACCAGAATGGCACCGGTGATACGGTTGAGCGTTTTGGGCTGCGATTTGTTGGCGAACAACGCGGCGATTTGGGCGAACACCAGTGTGCTGATAACGCAAACCACCAGCGCCTGCCAATCCGGCGCGCCGCCGATGGAAAAATGGCTGATGGCACCGGTGAGCGCAGTAGCGCTCATGATGAACACGCTGGTGCCCACGGCGGTTTTCAGCTCATACCCCAGCACGGAGGTAAGCACCAGCAGCATCATCATACCGCCGCCAGCGCCCACAAAGCCGCAGATAAAACCCACCATCGCACCGCAAAGTACCGAGCGTACCGCTTTTTGTCCGGCGGTGGCGGAGGAAAAACGTTTTTTGGGCTCCACAACCGGTTTGACAATAAACTTAACGCCCAACAGCAGCGTCATAAAAACGGAGAAATTGCCCATGGTCGTTTTGGGTACCACACTGGCGACATAGCTTCCCACCATTGTGAAACACAGCACCGCCAGCATCATAATCAATCCGTTTTTGATGTCGAGATTTTTGTTTTTGCCGTATGTGTAAGCTGAAACCGCGCTGGCAAGCACATCGCTGGCCAGCGCGATGCCGACCGCCATATACGGATCCATATGTAAAAAGGTAATGAGCATCGGGCTGATGACTGCCGCCGCGCTCATACCGGCAAAGCCGGTGCCCAAGCCGGCTCCCAAACCGGCGATGATACAAATGATAATGTTCAGCATAAATGTTTTCCTTACTTCTATGTATTTCGCAACATGACCATACCACAATCCAGCGAAATTTGCAAGCGAGAACGGCATCAAAATGCCGTACGATATTGTACAGAAAATTGCCATTTTCCTCTTGACTTAGAGTCGACTTCAAGGTATATAATGAGGGCAACGGCGACACAGCGCGACAATGCTCCGGTTGCCTATGATCATATTATACACAGAAAGGAACGAAAGACATGAGCGAATTTGAAAATGTCAAGAAGAATTTCGGCTTCGGTTGTATGCGGCTGCCCATGGATGGTGACAAAGTGGACTACGCCGAGTTCACCAAAATGGTGGACGAATACATGGCGCAGGGATTCAACTATTTTGACACCGCACGGGTGTATCTCGGCGGGCAAAGCGAAACCGCTATCCGCGACTGCATTGCCAAACGCTACCCGCGCGACAGCTTTATTTTGACCGACAAGCTGTCCACCGCTCTGTTTCATACAGAGGAAGAGGTGCGTCCACTGTTTGAAAAACAGCTGGAATCCTGCGGGGTGGATTATTTCGATTTTTATCTGATGCACGCGCAAAGCAAGGATATTTTTGAAAAATACAAACGCTGCCGCGCCTATGAGCAGGCGTTTGAACTGAAAGCCGAAGGCAAGATCCGGCATGTGGGACTGTCGTTCCACGACAAAGCCGAGGTGCTGGACGAGATTTTGACGGCGTATCCGCAGATCGAGGCGGTACAGATCCAGCTGAACTATCTTGATTTTGACGATCCGGCGGTGCAGTCGCGGCTGTGCTACGAGGTATGTCGCAAGCACGGCAAGCCGGTCATTGTGATGGAACCGGTCAAGGGCGGCAATCTGGTCAATCTGCCGGAAGATGCCAAAAAGGTGCTGGACGATCTGCACGGCGGCAGCCCTGCCAGCTATGCCATTCGGTTTGCCGCCGGATTTGACGGCATTTTCATGGTGCTTTCCGGCATGAGCAATATGCAGCAAATGCAGGATAACCTGTCGTATATGCAAGATTTTCAGCCGCTGAACGAAACCGAGCAGCAGGCGGTGGCGAAGGTTTGCGAAATCTTCCACTCCAAGCATCTGATTCCCTGCACCGCTTGCCGTTATTGCACCGACGGATGTCCCAAGCATATTGAAATCCCCAATCTTTTTTCCTGCTTGAATACGAAAAAGCTTTACAACGACTGGAATGCCGATTATTATTATGAAGAAGTCTACACCAAGCTCAACGGCAAAGCCTCCGATTGTATCGCTTGCGGGAAATGCGAAAAGGCATGTCCGCAGCATTTGCCCATTCGTCAGCTGCTCAAAGATGTGGCGAAGGAGTTTGAAAAGAAATGATGACCTATCGAAAACTGCCCCGCGGCGAGGAGCGTATCAGCACGCTGGGGCTGGGGATGGGCGGCATACAAAACACTCCGCCGGACGAGATCGAAGCGGTGGTGCGACAGGCAATCGAGCATGGCATCAACTTTTTTGATCTGTGCGCCGGTGGGGCGGCGGTGTATGCGCCGTTTGGCCGCGCCATCGAGGGCGTTCGCGACAAGGTGTATTTTCAGCTGCATTTCGGCGCGGTTTACAATCAAAGCGGCGAATACGGCTGGTCGCGCAACCTCAAAGAAGTGCAATCCACCTTTGCGTGGGAGCTGGAGCAGCTCAAAACCGATTATGTGGATTTCGGCTTTTTGCACTGCGTGGACGAGTTAAGCGATATCGACGATCTGCGCGACAGCGGCATTTTTGATTTTGTCAAAGAGCTGAAAGCCAAAGGCGTGGTGCGGCATATCGGGTTTTCCTCCCACACGCCGCAGGTCGCCAACCGGCTGATCGACACCGGGCTGATGGATATGATGATGTTTTCCATCAACCCCGCGTATGATCTGGAATGCGGCGACGAATACGGCATCGGCACCACCGGCGAGCGCGCCGCGCTGTTCCGCCGGTGCGAGGCGGAGCAGATCGGCATTTCGGTGATGAAGCCGTTCCACGGCGGACAGCTGTTGTCGGACAACACCTCCCCTTTCCGCAAAGCGCTCACCAAAAATCAGTGCCTGCAATATGTGCTGGATCGTCCGGCGGTGCTCACGGCGGTGCCCGGCGTGCGCAGTCTTAACGATTTGCGCGAGCTGCTGACCTTCCCCGATTCGACACCGGAGCAAAACGATTATGCGGTGATCGGCGCGTTTACCCCGCAGACAGCGGTGGGCAACTGCGTGTACTGCAACCATTGTGAACCGTGCCCGGCGGGCATTGATGTGGGGCTGGTCAACAAATACTACGATCTGTCGCTGGCGGGCGACAACATGGCACACGACCATTACAGCAAACTGGCGATCAACGCCGATGCCTGCCTTGGCTGCGGACACTGCAACCGTCGCTGTCCGTTCAAGGTGGATCAACAACAGCGTATGCACACCATTTCTCAATATTTTAACAAAGGAGAGTCCCATCATGATTGAAAATGTACTGGAAAGAAAACACGCTTCTCTGTCCGTGAAAATCACAGTGAAAGCCTTGATCGCCGCCGGTGTTGTGGCGCTGGCGGTAGTGCTGCCGCAGCTGGCGCATCTGGCGATCGGCGCTGAAGCCGGTGTCAAGCTGCTGCCGATGTATTTGCCGGTGCTGCTGGGCGGATGTCTGCTCGGCTGGCGCTGGGGGTTGGGCGTAGGGCTGATGGCGCCGCTGGTCAGCTATCTGATCACCTCTTCGGTTGGCACCCCGATGCCGGCGTTTGCGCGGCTGCCGTTTATGATGGCGGAGCTGGCGGTGTTTGCGCTGATCACCGGTCTGTTCTCCCAAAAGATCGCACAGCGCTCGTGGATGGCGTTCCCCGCAGTGGTACTGGCGGAAGTATGCGGTCGTGCATTCTTCCTGCTGGCGGTGACGGTGTTCCAAAGCATCGTACCGTTCACGCCCGCGATGATCTGGGGTCAGATTCAAACCGGATTTGTCGGTCTGGCGCTGCAGGCGGTACTGGTGCCGCTGCTGGTGATGGGGCTGAACGAGCTGCTGAAAAAGGATGGCGCGCATGACTGATCTGCAAACAGCGATCACTCATCTGGCGGGGCATACACTGGCGCTGTGCAAAGGGGAGGATATTCTCACCAGCGACAAGCGTGGGGTGGCTCCGATGCTCGGATGGATACGCGAGGGGCGGGATCTGCACGGGTATACCGCGGCAGATCGCGTAGTCGGCAAGGCGGCGACGATGCTGTTTGTCAAAGCCGGTGTGTGTGAGATATACGCCCAAACGCTTTCCAAAAGCGGCAAAGCGTTTTTGGAAAATCGCGGTATCACCGTGCATTACGGTGAGCTGGCGGAGCATATTCTCAACCGCGACGGCACTGACATTTGCCCGATGGAGCGCACTGTTGCCGATGTGGACGATGTGGACACCGGTATCGCGCTAATGAGCGATAAGCTGGAACAATTGCGCCGCGCCGCGCAGAGATAAGCACAATACACGAAAAAAGCCAACGGTCGGAAAACGACCGTTGGCTTTTTATTCTTCATGCAAAAAAATGCGTATCCGGATTTGCAGCCAGTCCCCCACCCATTCCTTGGCTGTGATACGTCCAAAAAGCAGTTTTCCGGCATCCATCAGCCGTGAAAAAATCGCATTATCCGCCCGAGGCACATAACCGATTTTGACGCCGTCGGTCGTCTTGATCACAATCGCCAGAGGATCGTATGGATTATCCGGTTCGCGATAAAAATTCAAACGATCCTCTACGTGGAGGTGGGGCTCCAGCTCATCAATACCTTCCACATGGGTGGTGCCTGCTACGCGGCTGTCGAACAGAAAAATATCCCGTTCAAACGGTTTTGGGATCGCCAGTCCACCCACTTGCTCATGCAACAGTCCGATCAGACCATTCCCCTCTGTTTTGATCAGATCTGCCATGGTATCACCCCACCATCTCTTTCCATTTGTCGGTATAATAATCGTATGCTTCTTTCAAATCTTCAATCAATTCTTCCAGACTCGCTTTATGCTCCTCCATTTTTTTCGGATCTGACAACAGTTCTTTGGCGTTATATGGAAAGGACTCCTTGACAGCGGCGATCTTTTCGTGTATGGCCGCAATAGTCTCAATCAAACGCTCCTTTTCTTTTTTGAGATTGACCATCGTGTTCTCGTCCGATATAGGCGCAACCGGCTCTGTCAGCATACCGCTGATGATACGAAGCCGCTGCAAATCGCCGTTTTCGTAGGCAGTGATGGCGTTTTGCAGCAATTTTACCTGCTCCGGCGTGATATCGGGGTGTAGATCGGGATGCAATTGTTTTACAATTAACCGGTACAGATGCTTCAGTTCCGTGGTTTCTTCCGGTGTCAGCGCCGGTGCACGGCTATGTTCCAACGCTTCGTTCATTTGGTGTATCTGATCTTCCAGCTGGCGCTTGAAATTGGCGAATTCTTCGTCCAGCTGCTGCTCAACTGCGGAGAGGTCCACCTGTTCCTGTCGATTCATTTTGGCTTGAATGAGTTCAATCTTACGCTTTAGGCGAAGCACCCGACAATGCCATTCAAAGGCCTTGTGCTCCAATCCGCCAAACGCCAACACATAAGCAGTTTCGATATTTTTACATTCCACCAGAATCAATTCGTCCCGCTCCAACAGCAACATCGAAACCTCTGTTCGCAGCTTTTCCACTTCCATTTTCAGTTGTACCAGTTCCGGAAACAGTACAATCGTCTGTTCCGGCTGTTTCTCTTGCTCTGGTTGCGGACTTGTCCGGTCATCCGCCATATACTGTCCCCCCTGCTATTGTCAGTTATACTGATCCAGATCTTCCATCATATTCTGAAATTCCTGCTCTTCCTCTTGCTGCTTTCGTTGCCATTCCTTTTGCCGGTCGGCTGCCTGCCGGCGTTGATACTGTTCCTCTTTTGCCTTAGCGATTTCCGCCTTGGTCAACGGCACACTTTCCACCACCCGCCGAAAGGCATCGTGACGATAACGACGACGCAGCTCTTCGCGCTCAAAATAATTGGTGCGCACCGATAAGCGTTGTCCATTCACCACCACTGTTTTGAAGGTGATGTCGATTGGTTGACGCATATCCATTCCGGCAAAGGGCTTCGCTTGGGCGCGGGTGGCTTTTCCTATAATATAAGGTGTCTGCTCTACCGGATACGGTGCCGCTTTGGCTTTACACATCCGCACAGCGCACACGATCGCCGGCTGAATCCCCGTTGCGGTTGGCACCAGCACCACATCGTTGATGCGCATGTGCTTGTTCTTTGTCAGATAGACATATGGATGCGAATTTTGCAAAAACATGACCGATAAAAACGTGTATGTTCGTCCAAACACCGCTGTCCCTCCTATCCTTACTTGTATTGTACCGAATGTGGAAATATTTGTAAAGGAAAATTTATGGCAACGCTTTTGTGCGTATTTCCCCTTGCCATGAACGCGGGTGCGTGGTATAATGGTTTCAAACAAATGTTCGACCATTGGAAGGAGGGTGCCGCGATGTCCGACCGTGTGTATATTGCCATTGATCTGAAATCCTTTTATGCCTCGGTCGAATGTGTGGAACGCGGGCTGGATCCCATGACCACCCATCTGGTGGTAGCGGACAAAAGCCGCACCGAAAAGACCATCTGTCTGGCTGTTTCCCCCGCGCTGAAGGCGTATGGCGTGCCGGGACGGGCGCGTCTGTTTGAAGTGGTGCAAAAAGTGAAAGAGATCAACGCCTCGCGTCGGCACGCAGCGCCCGGTCGGCGGCTGAATGGCACCTCCTGCCAAGCGGACGAGCTGCGGCGCACACCGGAGCTGGCGCTGGATTATATCGTGGCACCGCCGCAGATGGCGCATTATATGGAGGTTTCCACCCGCATCTACCAGATTTATCTCCGGTATATTGCGCCGGAGGACATTCATGTATACTCCATCGATGAGGTATTCATTGATGCGACCCATTATTTGAAAACCTACGGACTGTCGGCGCGCGAGCTGGCCATGAAGATGATTTTGGATGTACTGCGCACCACCGGCATCACCGCCACCGCCGGCATCGGCACCAATTTGTATCTATGCAAGGTGGCAATGGACATCGGCGCCAAGCATATTGCACCGGACAAAAACGGGGTACGCATTGCCGAGCTGGACGAGCGGCGCTATCGCGAGATGCTGTGGACCCATCGCCCGCTGACCGATTTTTGGCGGGTAGGCAAAGGCTACGCCACCAAGCTGGAAGCCGCAGGGCTGTTCACCATGGGGGATGTGGCGCGCTGTTCCATCGGTGGGCCCGGCGAGTATTACAACGAAGATTTGCTGTACAAGCTGTTCGGCATCAACGCCGAGCTGCTGATCGACCACGCGTGGGGATGGGAACCTTGCACGATCGCCGACATCAAGGCGTACAAACCCCAATCCAACAGTGTCGGTTCCGGACAGGTGCTGACCTGCCCCTACCCTTTCGACAAGGCACGGCTGGTGGTGCGGGAAATGACCGATCTGCTGGTGCTGGAGCTGGTGGACAAAGGGCTGGCGACCGATCAGATCGTGTTGACCGTCGGGTATGACCGTGCCAGTCTGACCGATCCCGGCGTACACTACCGCGGGGCGGTCACCACCGATCGGTATGGACGGCAGATTCCCCGCCACGCCCACGGCACCGCCAATCTGGGACAGCACACCTCTTCCACCCGGCAGATTTTACAGGCAGTGACCGATTTGTTTGACCGCATCGTGGACGCACGGCTGCTGGTGCGGCGAATGTATATCGCTGCCAACCATGTGGTTGACGAAGCCACGGTAAAGCGGGAGAACACTTGCGAGCAATTGGATCTGTTCACCGATTACACCGCCGAGGAAAAGCGGCGGCAGGAGGAGCAGGAGGCGCGGGAACGCGAACGCACCATTCAGGAAACCACGCTGGCAATCAAAAAGAAATTTGGCAAAAACGCGATTTTGAAGGGTATGAATTTGCAAGAGGGTGCGACCGCCAAGGATCGCAACCGCCAGATCGGAGGGCATAAGGCATGACCGGACCATACGACGATATCTTGCACCTGCCGCACCCCGTGTCGCGCAAGCATCCGCGCATGGCAGTGGCCGACCGGGCGGCGCAATTCTCGCCGTTTGCTGCTTTGACCGGCTATGACGACGCGGTGCGCGAAGCAGCACGGCTGACCGACCGGCGACTGGAGCTGGACGAGTACGAACAGCAGGCGTTGAACGATCGGCTGCAGCAAATCCTCGGCCGGTTGCCGGAACAACCGGTGGTGCGCATCACCTATTTCCGACCGGACAGCTGCAAGGAGAGCGGCGCGTATGTCACCGTGAGCGGTGTCATCAAGCGCCTGGACACGGTGGAGCGCGAGATACGGCTGGTGGATGGCACCCGCATCCCCATTGAGGACATATGGGACATCGACGAACCGCCACAGGAGGACGAAGATTTCGTTTAGCTATAGCTTCAATCTATAACCAAGTATTCTTATAGGATATTGGACAAACACCGCGGGCGGGTGTATACTAGCGTCAACGAAACGAAAGAGGAGCTGGTAAACCATGACAACTCAATATGTCGGCACCACATTCCGGGCGATCCGATGTATCGATTTTCGAATGTGATGCTCCGGTTTTCCGCATTCCCCCCTCAGTTTGAACAACCGGTTGTCGGATGAGAGAGCGACAACCCCATAAAGAAAGGATTTGAAAGACTATGAAAAAGTTTTTGTCTGTGGCGATCGCCGCTGTTCTGGCCGCGGTTGCGTTGACCGGCTGCTCCGGCAGCAACTCGGGTGTGACCATTGCCGTTCCGAATGATGCGACCAACGAAGCGCGCGCACTGCTGCTGCTGCAGGAAAAAGGTTACATCAAGCTGAAAGACGGCGCGACCATCACCGCCACCGTCAATGACATTGCCGAAAACCCGCACAACATCCAGTTCAAAGAAGTGGAGGCCGCCCAGCTTCCCAACACGCTGAAAGATGTGGATTACGCGGTGATCAACTCCAACTACGCGATCGAAGCCAAGCTGAACCCGGTCAAGGATTCGCTGGCGATCGAAGGCTCCTCTTCCGCTTACAGCAACATTCTGGCGGTGAAAGAGGGCAACGAAAACACCGATAAAGTCAAAGCGCTGAAAGCGGCTTTGGAAAGCAAAAAGGTGGCGGACTACATTGCCGACCAGTACAACGGCTCGGTGGTCAGCACGGTGGATAACCCCGGCAACGGCTATGATTCGTCGGTCAATTACGGCGCGCTGAAAGGCCAGACCATCTCGGTTGCTGCCTCCCCCACACCGCACGCTGAAATTCTCGCGGTCGCCAAAGAAATTCTTGAAGCCAAAGGCGTGAAGCTGGACATCAAAGAGTTTACCGATTATGTGCAGCCCAACAACGTGGTGGACAGCGGTGATGTGGACGCGAACTACTTCCAGCATCTGCCGTATCTGGAGAACTTCAACGAAGAAAACAACACCCATGTGGTGTCGGTGGCTGCCATCCATGTGGAGCCGATGGGTCTGTATGGCGGCAAACAAACCTCGCTGGACGCGATCACGAAATAAACGACCTGTTACCGAAGATAACGCTGTCTGCAATTGCGGTCAGCGTTATTTCCGATTATACAAACGGAGGATATCTGATGATCGAGATCAAACATTTGTCCAAGCGCTTTGCCACCGCAGGCGGTGATATTGACGCGCTGAAGGACATTTCGCTCACCATCCCGGACGGCGAGATTTACGGCATTATCGGTATGAGCGGCGCGGGCAAATCCACGCTGGTGCGCTGTATCAATATGCTGGAACGCCCCACCGAGGGCGAGGTGGTGATTGACGGCAAAAACATCGCCACACTGTCGCAAAAGCAGCTGCGGGAGGAACGCCGTCACATCACTATGATTTTTCAGGGGTTCAACCTGCTGATGCAGCGCAACTGCTTGAAAAATGTCTGCTTTCCACTGGAGCTGGCGGGTGTGAAAAAAGCCGAGGCCGAGGCGCGCGCCAAGGAGCTGCTGGAGCTGGTGGGGCTGGGCGATAAGCTGAAAAGCTATCCGGCGCAGTTGTCCGGCGGACAGCAGCAGCGGGTGGCGATCGCCCGCGCGCTGGCGACGCACCCGAAAATTTTGCTGTGTGACGAGGCGACCAGCGCGCTGGATCCGCAGACTACCCAGTCGATTCTGTCGTTGATTCGCGATATTCACGACCGGTTGGGCATCACCGTGATCATCATCACCCACCAAATGAGCGTGGTGGAGCAGATCTGCACCCGCGTGGCGATTTTGGATAACGGCACCGTGGCGGAAGAAGGCGCTGTCAGCGAAGTGTTTTCGGCGCCGCAGTCGCAAGCCGCCAAGCGGTTGGTGTATCCGGACGGATACGACACCGCTGCTGCTGTTTCCGGTGATGAAACCGTGATTCGTGTGGTGTTTAACGGCGCGGGCGCTACCCAAACGCCGCTGATCGCACAAATGGCGATGGAGCAAAACATTGCTGCCAGCATTTTGTCCGCCTCTACCCGCAGCATCGGAGACAAGGCATACGGCAATATGCTGCTGGGAATCCCCGGCGGCAAGCAGCAGGCAGCCAAAGCTATTGCGTATTTAAGTCAGATGCCCAACATTTTGGTTGAGGAGGTGCAGCCCCATGCTGAATGAGTTTTTTCAATCGGATGAATTCATCACCGCGATGGATATTTTGAAAAACCAATTCCCGATGGCGATTTGGGAAACGGTGTATGTTACCCTGCTGTCTACCCTGTTCGCCACCGTCATCGGATTGCCGCTCGGCATTTTGTTGGTGGCCGGCGAGGACGGCAAGATCTTGCGGGTGCCCAAAGGGGTGCTGCATGTGCTGAATGTGATCATCAACCTGCTGCGGTCGGTACCGTTTTTGATTTTGATGATCATGGTGTTCCCGCTGACGCGGCTGATCGTCGGCACCGTGGTGGGCACCCCCGCGACGGTGGTACCGCTGATGATCGCGGCGTTCCCCTTTATCGCCCGTTTGGTGGAAAGCAGCATGCGGGAGATCAACCCCAATATCATTGAAACCGCCCAGAGCATGGGCGCTTCACCTCTGCAGATCATTGTGAAGGTGATGATTCCCGAAAGTGTTCCGTCGCTGATTTCCGATGCGACGCTTGCCGTGACCACGGTGCTGGGATATTCCGCGATGAGCGGCATCATCGGCGGTGGCGGTCTGGGCAAGATCGCCATCAACTACGGTTACTATCGCTACAAATATCTGGTGATGATCTTTGCGGTGGTATGCCTGATCGTGCTGGTGCAGGTGTTCCAGAGCGTCGGCACCCATCTGGCGACCCGCAGCGATAAGCGCTTGCGCAACCGCAAGGTGAAGAAGGGCAAAAACACAACCGTATAACCAAAAAAGCAGAAGCAGCTTTCCCACCGGGGAGAGCGCGCTTCTGCTTTTTTGTTGTGCCCTTCGGGTTGTATTATCGGGATATTTGTGGTAAACTGGCCCTAGACGCTGTAATCATCAAGGAGAGAACCGCACGATGAAAATTGCCCTTGTGGACGATGACCAACAGGCGCTGGATCGCCTGCATACCTATATCACCGAGCTGGTCGGCGCTGCCGCCCGGCTGGATTGTTTTGCCAGCGGCGAGGAGTTTCTGGCGGCATGGCATCCCGGCGCCTATGATCTGATTGTGCTGGATATTTTCATGCATCAGCTGACCGGCATGGAGGTTGCGCGCACCATTCGAGAAACCGATCAGACGGTACGGCTGGTTTTCGCGACCTCCAGTAACGAATTTGCCAGTGAAAGTTACGAGGTGAACGCCCGCTATTATTTGCACAAGCCATTTCAAAAGGAACAGGTCAAGGTCATGCTGGATCGGCTGGATATGGAAGAAGTGGAGCGGCTGCGGTCAGTCACGCTGCCGGACGGACAAACGGTGGTGCTACGCCGGGTGATATACGCCGATTTCGCGGCGCATTGCGTGACGGTGCACAACAAGGACGGCCACAACATTACCGCGCGCGTTCCGTTTGCCGAAGTGGAACCGCTTTTTTGCGGGTATTCGTATTTTTGCAGCCCCTGCAAAGGGGTCATTATCAATTTCTACGAAGTGGCCGCCCGCCAGAACGACACCTTTGTGATGAGCGACGGCGCGCGGCTGCCGATCAGCCGCCGTAAAGCCAAGGATGTGCTGGATGCCTATTCTGCTTTTCGGTTTGAACAATTACGCAAAGGAGGCGATTACTGATGCCCCCCTTGTATCGTTTGGCCGAGGTGGTCGCCTATGCCTTGCTGAACTTTTTGCCGTTTTTGGCGCTGGCGCTGTATCCGTTTCGCCACCGGCTGCGGTTTTCGGGGCGAGTCACCGCCGGATTGATCGCTGCGCTGACGCTGATACAACTGGTGCTCGGTCTTTGGGCGGCATTCTTTTCCGGCGGCAAGGCCAGCCTGATCAGCGCCATCAGCACGGCGCTGTATGCGACGTTTTATTTTTTGGCGGTGAAAATGCCGGTAGGCAAAACCCTGTTCTCGCTGCTGATGATCTCCAACATCGCCAATCTGGTGGTGGTCGTTTCCAAATGCATTGAAGGGCAGCTCTTCCCCACCCTGGCGGTGCAATCGTACCGCTGGTCCTTTTCGCTGGTGATGCTGCTGGTGGAAACAGTGATCGGCTTGCCGCTGTTCATCTACATCCAGCAGGTATACACCCCTGCGGTGGAAAAGGAGCCCTCCGGCATCGAATGGCGCTATCTTTGGCTAATTCCCGCCACCTTTTATCTGGTGTGGTACTATGTCATCTACGGCAACGCGACCAACTCCAGTCTGGAGGTGGCGCTGCGCCCCGGCAACGCGATCACCTTCTTTTTCATCAACACCGGTGCATGCTTGGTGTATTATATCGTATCCCAGCTGATACTTGAACAAACCAAAACCATAGAATTGCAGGAGAAAAACCACCAGCTCGCGATGCAGCATCTGCAATACGACAATTTGCAGGAAAAAATTGCGGAAGCGCGGCGCGCCAAACACGATGTGCGCCACCATGTAGCGCTGATGCAGGAGTATTTGCGCGATCACGATTATGACGCGCTGGCGGAGTATTTGCAGCGCTACCAGCAGAGCTTGCCGGACGATACCCGCATCCAGTTTTGCGAGAATCCTACCGTCAACGCGGTGCTGCTCTACTTTGCACAGCAGGCCAAGGATCACGGCGTTACATACGAGGTGCACACCACCATTCCACAGACGATCGGGGTAGATGAACCGGATCTGTCGGTGCTGTTCGGCAATCTGCTGGAAAACGCGCTGGATGCCTGTTTGGCGGAAACCGGCAACACTCGCATTATTGTGCGTGCCCGAGTGGAGGCACAGTCGCTGTGCGTAGCGGTGGACAACACCTTCACCGGCAAACCACCCAAAGAGCGGGACGGCGCGTATATGTCCACCAAGCACCGTGGTGCGGGGCTGGGCATCCCCTCTATCAAGCTGATTACCGAAAAATACGGCGGGGTATGCAAATGGGAGGTCACGGGCGGCATGGTGTATGCCTCGGTGATGCTGAACGAAACCACATAGTGCACGCAAACGCCACCGGGTATCCGGTGGCGTTTTTGCATAAAAACAACGGCCTTGGAAAATCCAAAGCCGCTGTACACAAGGGGACCGCACGGTCGTAGCCGCATTACGCCGCCGTCCTACGTATTAAGTAAAGTTGCATCCGCCTGGTGGGCGGAATAGGTATTTCAAAAATCAGCGTTTATGTCCGGGGGCGCTATCCTCCATAGCCTGCAGCAAACCCGCCTCGGCGCGCTTGACCACATCGTAGATCATCTTTTCCGCTACCGGACGCAACGGCATGGCACATACCTTGTCGATCACACGGGTGCGCTGGTCATCCGGAATATGGTACAGGATCAGACAACATTCCAGCACCCGCCGAATCTTTTGCTCGATGGTGAAATACACATCGCAGGGACGCGCCGTAAAACCGCGCACAATGCTGCTGGAGGCGATGTCCAGCTCATAAAAGTCCTTGGCGGTGGCATCCGGCAGATACGCCGCAAACAGCTGCTGCAGCTTTTGGGCGGTGGAGCGATAAATGTAATCCGATGTGGACGGCAGCGAATACGCCATCACATACACTTCCCGAATCGGTTCGGTCAGCTCGGTAATATGCAGCTGCAGCGCCAATTCGATGGCGTACATCGTCAGCGGATCCGGATCGTCCGCCACCAGCTTCTCGGCACCGGCAAATTGACCGGAGAACATCACCTGCGTCAGTTCCAGCAGCAGCGCTTCCTTGCTTTCAAACGCCGCGAAAAACGAGGTGGCCGACATACCCACCGCCATGGATATCTGCGCCGTGGTGGTTTTTTCGTAGCCGTTTTCCAAAAACAGCATGATCGCCGCGTGCAGCATCTTGTTGCGGCGGGCGATTCCCTTAGGTTGCAGCCCCTTCATCGGCATGGCAGGTACCTCATCAAAAATTGATTGCACTTTTGAGTGCGCTCAAATTATAGCACAGGGAGTGGCGTTTGGCAAGAGGGTGCGGACAATTTTTTTGAAAAAACACGCAAAACAATCTTTAGACGCAAAAAACGCCTTTGCCTATCGGCAAAAGCGTTTTTTATGAATCACTTCATTTGGTTTTTGTATTGTTCCGCATGGCGTTTCATCGCGGCAAAGGTTTCGTTGCTGATATCGTGTTCCATTTTGCACGCATCCTCCGCCGCCACATCCTTGTCCACACCCAGCCGAATCAAAAAATCGGTCAGCGTGGTATGCCGTTCATAAATGGTTTGCGCCACCTCCAAGCCGGCATCGGTCAGCGAAAGATGACCCTCGCCATCCACCACCACATAGCCGCCTTTCTTGAGAATACCCATGGCGCGGCTGACGCTGGGTTTGGAATAGCCCATATATTCGCACACATCGATGGATCGAACCAGCTTGTTTTTTTTCGACAAAACATAAATCGTTTCCAGATACATTTCTCCGGATTCCTGCAGATGCATAAAATGCCCCCTTTTGGGACGCGCCCGTCCCCCGCTGTAAGCAATAGAAACAGCATACCATATTCCTCCGAAAAAAGCAAGGAAATTGGTGTGTTATCCCGCCAAAGCCGCGTTATTCATCCGCGCACAGAATTTTATGGTGATAGATACGGCGCAGCATTCCGCAGGCAATGACGGCAGTAATCGCCTCGGCAATCGGGAAGGTCCACCACACCAGCCACACATCGCCGGACCCCTTGGCCAGCTGCGCCAAGCCCCATGCCACCGGCAGCACAAACACAATTTGCCGGCACACCGACAAGATCAGCGACTCAACCCCGCTGTCCACCGCCTGAAAAATGCCTTGGAACGCGATGTTGGCACCGGCAAACACAAAGCTCAGCGAAATAATGCGCATGGCGCTGATACACAGCTGCATGGTTTCGCCGGACAAACCGAACAATCCGGCAAACGGCACGGCGAATGCCTCCAACGCTACCAGCCCGATTACCATGATGATCAGCGTATACAACAGTCCATAGCGGATCCCCTCGCGCATACGCACGCTGTTTTTCATTCCATGGTTAAAGGACAAAATCGGCGTGATCGCATCGCGCAGACCAAACGCGGCAAACAGAATAAACTGCTGGATCTTATAATACAAGCCATAGGCGGTGACCGCTGCCTCGCTGACACCAACCAAAATCACGTTTAGTCCGTAGGTCATTACTGACATCAGCGCCTGCGCCACGATCGCCGGCAGACCGATGGCATAGATTTGCGCGATGATGCGGCGCGAGGGTTTCCAGTAGCACAGGCGATTGGCAATCTCACGGTTACGGGTCAGGTGGAACACCAACGCCAGCACAAACGACACCCATTGACCGATCACCGTGGCGTATGCTGCGCCGCTCACCCCCATTTGTGGGCATCCGCACCAGCCGTAAATCATGATCGGATCCAGCACAATGTTGGTGATGGCACCCGCCACCTGCGCAATGGTAGAAAACAGCGAACGGCCGGTTGCTTGCAGCAGCTTTTCGTAAATGGAAAAGAACACAATACCGAGCGACCACACGCAGCAAATACGCAGATAATCCACAGCCATTTCCGAAATAACGGCGTTGGTGGTTTGCGTGCGGATATACACCTTGACGCCGAACAACCCGAACAGCAAAAAGACGGCAAAAATCACCACGCCCAAAAAGCCGGCATTGCCCGCCACGCGATTCACCTTGTCTTTATCCTGCTGCCCCAGTGATTTGGACAGCAGAGCGTTCGCTCCGACCCCGGTGCCGATGCCAATCGCCACCATCAGCATTTGCACCGGAAATGCCAGCGTCAACGCGTTAAGCGCTTTCTCTCCCTGCTGCGCCATATTGGACACGAAAGCGCTGTCCACAATGTTGTAGACCGCCTGCAACACCATCGACACGATGATGGGCAGCCCCATCGACAGCATCAACCGTTTGATCGGTGCCGAACCCAATTTGTGAATGGTTTGCCCCGCCGTTTCGGGCGACGAGGGCATTTCCTGTTTTTCCTGCTGCATAACTTTTGACTCCGTTTCTGAAAAATAGACCGCAAAACGCAAAAAAGCGCAAATCCAGTTGCCTGGATTTACGCTTTTCGCCACACGGTGTGTTTTATTATACCAAATCGTTTTTCAAAAAGTCAAGTCATTTTTGCGCCGTCTCCGTCGTTTTGCAGCATAAGGCATTGACTTTTTTGGCGCGATTTGCTATACTGACCCCGACATAAGAATATAAAAACGATACGGTTTGAAAAGTTGTAAGCTGAGTAGAAGTAAAGGAAATCCGGTTCGAATCCGGAACAACCGCCATTACTGTATTTGACCATGACCACCCGCCATCCGTGCGCGGTGTGTCGTTTTGTCATAAGTCAGGATACCCTACCGTCATCGTTTTGGTTTAACACAGCTTGGGTGGGAAGAGTGCAACCGATGGGTCGTGGCTTCGCACCCGACCGCCGATATTTTGGTGTCGGCAGGCAGCTGTGCGATACGCGGCGCGTTTGTGTTGTACTCCCCCGGTCTTGACGGCTGGGGGAGTTTTTGTTTTGGAAAAATCAAGCGTGGGCTTGGTTTGAATAAAAAGAAAGAAGGATGTTCAGATGAAAAAAATCGTAGCCATCACTTCGGCGCTGCTGATGATGCTCAGCGCGGGCAGCTTGGCAGCCGTTGCCGAGGATGCGCCGGCGAAAGCCAGCGTATATGTAACCATCGCCGACAAGGACGGCAAACTGGCCATGACGCAGCAGGCGGTCACCGTGACCGATGCGGACGGCGACAACGCCTTGACCATCAACGATGCGCTGATCGCGGCGCACGAAGCCAGCTATCCGGGCGGTGCAGCGGCTGGATACGCTTCTGAAAACACGACCTACGGTTTGAGCATGACCAAGCTGTGGGGCACCGCCAATGGTGGCGGCTACGGCTACTATGTCAACAACGCGGCAGCGTGGAGCCTCGCGGACGCGGTGAAAGACGGCGACTATGTCAACGCGTTTGTTTACACCGACCTGACCGGCTGGTCGGATGCATACACTTTCTTTGATGTGCACACCGTGAGCACCAAAGCGGGCGCCGAAGTCACCTTGACCCTGTCGGCAGCGGGCTATGATGCGGATTACAATCCCCTCACCCTGCCGGTGAAGAACGCAACCATCACGCTGGATGGCGCGAAAACGGCGTTCAAAACCGATGCGAACGGTCATGTGACTCTGACGCTGGACGCCGCCGGTACGCATGTCATCAGCGCGGTGTCGGATACCGACATACTGGTTCCGCCGGTGTGCGTGGCGACGGTGGAGGCGACTGCCACTTCCACCACTACCAGCACCACCCCCTCTGCCGGTGAATCCACCACAACGGCTGCGGATGCCACCGATGCGGACACCGAGCCGACTGATGCCGACAACACCACCGACGCGGAAACCATCGCAACCGATGCAAACGACAGCAACGATGCGTCGCCCAGCACCGGCGATACCACTCCGGTGACTGCACTGGCGCTGGCCGTGATCTCGCTGGCGGGCGTTCTGGTTTTGGCGAGCAAACGCGCCAAAGCGAATGAGCAATAAGACGATCCGCCGCTTTGCTTGCTGGTTGATCGTCTGCCTGCTGCTGATCGGCAGCGGCACCGTTTATGCAAAAGGCACCGCCGTCGATGAGGCCACCGGTCTTATCGACGGCATTGTCGCATATAAGCGGCACCAAACCGGCGTCGGCTCGACCCAACAATGGATCGATCATGCCTTGACCGAAGGTGCCGGACGAACGGCAGAGTGGTATGTACTGGCATTGGCGCAAAGCGGACAATACGATTTTTCCTCTTACCAGAAAGCGCTGCTGCGCTATCTGAGCCAAAACGATATTGCTGCGGCGGCGTCCCGGCAAAAATATGCGTTGCTTTTGATCGCCACCGGCAGCAGCGACGCGTATATTCAGCGTACACTCAACGACTCCATCGGGCAACAAGGTGTAATGAGCTGGATCTACGGGCTGCATTTGCTGAACAACGGTTACCACAGCGACCAGCATACCACGGCCTCGGTCACCAAAAAACTGCTGTCGCTGCAGCTGAGCGATGGCGGCTGGGCGGTGATGGGCAAAAGCGGCGATGTGGATGTGACCGCGATGGCGGTGCAGGCGCTGGCTCCCCAGTATCGCACCGCCAGCGTAAAAACGGCAATCGACAAAGCGCTGCATCTGCTATCCTCCCGCCAAAAAAGCAGCGGCGATTTCGCCAGCTACGGTGTCAACAATCCGGAAAGCACCGCGCAGGTCATCACCGCGCTGGCAGCGCTGGGGATCGACGGCGAAACCGATGCTCGGTTTATCAAAAACGGGCACACGCTGCTGTCCGCTATCCGGCAGTACCGGTTGAGCGACGGCAGCTTTTGCCACAAGGCGGGCGGCGACAGCAACGATACCGCGACGGTGCAGGTGTTGTACGCGATGGTCGCTTATCGGCGCATGGCGACCGGCAAAAGCGGGCTGTATATACTGGATCAGCGGCATCCGACTGCCGCCACCACAGCGGCGCGCGCTACCACTGCGGCTCCCAAGGGAGCCGCTCCGGTGCAAACGACGGTTCCGCGCCCCGGCGTTGCTTCGGTACCGCGTGCCAGTGCAGCGACACCCACACGCGGCGGAAACGCTGTGGCAGGCGGCACAAACGCGAGTGGAGCCTCTCGGGCACCCACCACCGGCAGCACCGCCCGCATTTCCGGGGGTGTCGCTGCTTCCGCGACTGCGACGGCAGCGGCATCCGCCGGTGAAGCGGCGATCACCTCCACCACGGCGATGTCCTCCTCGCAACCGGCATCCGCAGCCGGTTTCCCGGTGAAAGGATGGATCATCGTGGGAATCTGGGTGCTGGGCGCAGCGGTATGTGTGTTCTTGTGCGTCACCAAGCGGCGCACCGTCAAAAACATCGTGTTGATCGTCGCCGTGGCGACGGTAGCAACGGTCGCGGTGGCGTTGGTTCAGGTGCAAAGCGTGGAGGATTATTACCACACGGAAAGCAGCGCTGCCAGTGTCGGCACCGTGACCATCAGCATTCGCTGCGACACCATCGCCGATCGCTTGGAGACCTCTCATATCCCCTCGGACGGAGTGCTGCTCCCCTCCTCCACGGTAGCGCTGCAGGAAGGCGACAGTGTGTTTGATGTGCTGACCCGCGTTTGCAAACAGCAACGCATCCTGATCGATAATAACGGCAGCGGCGAATCCATCTATATCAAAGGGATCGGGCAAATCTACGAATTCGATTTTGGCGATTTGTCCGGATGGATGTACGCCGTCAACGGACAGTATCCCTCGGTCAGCTGCGGCGAGTATCGTCCGCAGGATGGCGACACGATTGAATGGCGCTACACCTGCAATTTGGGTGAAGATTTGTCCTAATGGATCGAGCGGATCATGAAAAAAGGGGCTGCCCGGCAAAGGCAGCCCCTTTTTAAGGAGAATGGAGAAAAACGAGAGGGAACCTCCGTTTGTTCTGCTTATAGCATAGCAAATTTGCGAAAAAAAAGATAGCATAATCTTATCAAAAAATAGGATTATCTTATACCACAAGTTTTTTGTTTTTCCTGCAAAAAAGGCTTGCATTTTTGAGCGGAGTGTGGTAGAATAGCTATCGCTGAATATTTCCGGGTGTAGCGCAGATTGGTAGCGCGCTTGAATGGGGTTCAAGAGGCCGCAGGTTCGACTCCTGTCACTCGGACCAGAAAAACCGTGCAGTTGTAAAGGCTGCACGGTTTTTTGCTATGCTTATTTTGGTGTTTCACGCCTATTTCGTGTGTAATCGGCGATAAGGATTTTTGCGTTTGCTGATGTTTATCTTTTCAATAATGTTCAGCTTCTGTCGTTGCTTTTTGGGAACGGGCAAATCGGCAATATATTTCGCTGTCCATATAGCGGGAATATACCGCGGATCATCCTCTATTCTTTCCCAAGGCTCCTGTTGAACGAACACCGGAACCTCTTCATCGACTAAATCATAGATGGTGGCTATTCCCTCGTGTGTAACCATATCGAATACTGCCATCCCATCTTCCCGAAAGAAGGCAATGTCCTCCGCGCGATGGTGTGTATATGCTTCCCACGAAAAAAGGGCGTCTGTCTGCCGCAGAAAAATTGCTTTGGATTCTTCTGTGCAGACATATATGTTCACCGTAGCGTCCTGACCGTAGGGATACCACAATTCCTCTTTGGATGCATACGATGTATGCAAATAGGGGCTCAACTCTTCCAACATATCAACGCCCGAGCGTATATGCAAAAAAGTTAACGCAAAATACCGGCTATGCTTAAAGCAAAAATCCATCAACTCTGTGTATTGGGTTCCTGATACACCTTTGTGTTCGGGAGTATCACAGTCGCAAATACGGTATGCCATATCATCCCTCTTTTCTTATGTTACGCAACTGTTTTCGTCATGGTTGTCGTGGTAGATGTGGTTGTGGTTGTGGTTTCGGTCGGTGAGATATCTGTTTGAATAAAGGTAAGCTTTTTCCCTGAATAATGCAACGCAGAATCGAATTGTCCATCATCGCCCACAGTGATGGTGAGAATACCGTCTTTGTAAATGTCTTCCGCTCCAGATAGTAAATTGTGGTTGCTATGGTCGTCCACAAAAGACATACTAATGGCAACTCCTTCTAAATTAAATTCTATTGGACGTTGTTCGCCATTGATGGTGAACTCACCTCTGCACCATAGCCCTCTTTTATCCTCAGCCACATCAAAATAGCCTTCTATTTCTTGACACACCCATCGGGTATTCAGATGTTCCTCTGGGTGAAAATGCTGATTATAGTGCCACTCCACACAACCGGCGCTGGATATCAGCAGCATCGCACACAACAGCCACATACTCCATCGTTTCATCCTTCGCCCTCCTTTTTCTCTGTGCACTGGAAAATCAATCTATTAAGCACACCGATCAAAAGAATTTTCTATATGTATTATACATGTACTGGTTCAGAATTGCAATGGCGTTTTGCCACAATGATAGGATGACCGGAAAGCAATGGCGGGGTGTTGACAATCGGCGCGAAGTATGGTACACCCATAAACGAATCTTGTTGATGTACAAACCAATGTATATGATATATAAGGAGCGAGATATATGTCCGAAGCGCTCTCCCCTGTTCAACAAATTGAACGCAGTATTATGAAAAAATACCGCAAGGTGCTGTGGAATCCGTTTATCGGTGCCATCAAACGATACGAGTTGATTGCGCCCGGCGACAAGATCGCGGTGTGCATTTCGGGCGGCAAGGATTCGATGCTGATGGCCAAGCTGCTGCAGCTGCTGCAGCGGTTCAGCGAATTCCCCTTTTCGTTGGTGTTTTTGGTGATGGACCCCGGATACAATCCGCAAAACCGTCAGCAGATCGAACGCAACGCGGCGCTGATGGATATTCCGATCACGGTGTTTGAAACCAACATTTTCGCAGTGGCGGACAAGGCCGAAAAATCCCCTTGCTATCTGTGCGCCAAAATGCGGCGGGGGCATTTGTACAACCAAGCCAAGGCGCTGGGGTGCAACAAAATTGCGTTGGGGCACCATTTCAGCGATGTGATCGAAACCACGGTAATGGGGATGTTTTACGGCTCGCAGCTGCAAGCCATGCTGCCCAAGCTGCACAGTCAGAATTTTGAGGGTATGGAGTTGATCCGCCCACTGTACCGCATACACGAGGACGATATTCTGGCGTGGAAGCGCTACAACGGGCTGGAATTTTTGCAATGCGCCTGCCGGTTTACCGAAAATTGCGTAACGGACGACAGCGGCGTCAGCAGCTCCAAGCGACAGGAGATCAAGCTGCTGATCCGGCGTCTGAAACAGGACAACCCCAACATTGAAAAAAGCATTTTCAACAGCATCCACGCGGTGTGTTTGGACACCTTTCCCGGATACAAATCCGACGGGGTGGAACACTCGTTTTTGGACGATTACGACCACATCCGGCGGGTTTGACCCATCGGGCACGCGAATTTATCCAAAATGGCTAAACAATTTTGCCGACGGCGGCACAATTTTTTTGGCGTGGGACTTGCGCAAAGGGCAAAAATTGCGTATAATAAAGAACGCAATACAGGAAAAACGCAAAAGTCGGGCGAAGCCGGGCGTTTTGCGCAATAACCGAAAGGAGTACCAATATGAACTATTCCCAAGAAGTGGAACAAATGTGCATAGTGAAAAAGGGTCCGCACCACGGCCCGGCTCCCATTCCGGAAGAGGGTAAATGGGTCAAATCCACTCAGATCTCGGACATTTCGGGTCTGTCGCACGGCATCGGCTGGTGCGCTCCACAGCAGGGCACCTGCAAACTGACGCTGAACGTCAAAGAGGGTATCGTGCAGGAAGCGCTGGTCGAGACGGTCGGCTGCTCCGGTATGACTCACTCCGCCGCTATGGCTGCTGAAATTCTGCCGGGCAAAACCCTGCTGGAATGTCTGAACACCGACCTGGTGTGCGACGCGATCAACGTGGCGATGCGCGAAATCTTCAAACAGCTGGCTTACGGCCGCACCCAGTCCGCTTTCTCGGAAGACGGTCTGCCGATCGGCGCCGGTCTGGAAGATCTGGGCAAGGGTCTGCGTTCGCAGGTGGGCACCATGTTCTCCACTAAGCTGAAGGGCGTTCGTTATCTGGAGATGGCGGAAGGCTATGTCACCAAGATGGCGCTGGACGAGGAAGGCGAAGTGATCGGTTATCAGTTCGTCCGTCTGGGCAAAATGCTGGAGGATATTCGTCACGGCATGGAGCCGAACGAAGCCTACAAGAAAAATATCGGGCAGTACGGTCGCTTTGACGGAGCGGCGAAGTACATCGACCCCCGTGAAGAATAATAGGAGGGCAGACAAATGGCTAACGATGTGAAGTTTGAAGGCAAAGAGAGACGCATGGCCAAGATCGAGCAGTTCCTGGCCGACAACGACCTGGGCACGCTGGAGGCTGCCCGTGACCTGTGCCTGTCCAACAAGATCGATGTGGACGCGATCGTCAAGGGCGTGCAGCCCATCGCGTTCGAGAACGCTGTTTGGGCGTACACGCTGGGCGTGGCGCTGGCACTGAAACGCGGCGTGAAAGACGCGTCCGAAGCGTCCGCTGTCATCGGCGAGGGCTTGCAGGCGTTCTGTATTCCGGGTTCTGTCGCTGAGCAGCGCAAGGTTGGTCTCGGCCACGGTAATCTGGGTAAAATGCTGCTGTCGGAGGATACCTCCTGCTTCGCGTTCCTGGCGGGTCACGAATCCTTCGCGGCTGCCGAAGGCGCGATCGGTATTGCGCGTACCGCCAACAAGGTGCGCAAAAATCCGCTGCGCGTTATCCTGAACGGTCTGGGCAAAGATGCGGCGTACATCATCAGCCGTATCAACGGCTTCACCTATGTGGAGACCGATTACGATTTCTATAACAGCAAGCTGAATATCGTGCGCGAGAAAGCGTTCTCCGACGGCGAGCGTGCCAAGGTGAAATGCTACGGCGCGAACGACGTGCTGGAAGGCGTGGCCATCATGCAGCACGAGGGCGTGGAAGTGTCCATCACCGGTAACTCCACCAACCCGACCCGTTTCCAGCATCTGGTGGCGGGCACCTACAAAAAATGGGCGATCGAGAACAACAAGAAATACTTCTCGGTGGCATCCGGCGGCGGCACGGGTCGTACCCTGCACCCCGACAACATGGGTGCCGGCCCGGCTTCTTATGGTCTGACCGACTCGATGGGTCGTATGCACGGTGACGCGCAGTTTGCGGGTTCGTCCTCGGTGCCGGCTCACGTGGAAATGATGGGTCTGATCGGCATGGGCAACAACCCGATGGTTGGCGCGACGGTTGCGTGCGCCGTGGCGGTGGAAGAAGCGCTGAAAAACGCGTAATCTACGCCAGATACCAATCGCTGACAATCGGCAGGGGCAGGATGATATCCTGCCCCTGCTTTTTGCTGCCGCGAAAGCGGTGCTCCCCTGCCCCATACCGACGCGAAAATGCCGCCGTAACGGATCTTCGTTACGGCGGCATTGTGCTATTTTCGCAATGATGGGGACGACGCTATGCAGCGCCTACCCTATCAGCGGGTCTGTTTTTTGTTTTGGATTGCCAGCGCGGCGGCCAGTGCCAGCGACGCCAGCGCAATCAGCCCGGCGATCATCGCCGTTGTGGCATCGTCGCCAGTCTGCGGCGCGGTATCCTCCGACGGCGCAGACGGATCGGTAGATGCCGGGGCATCGGTCGTGTCGCTGTCGCCGGAATCGGTCACATCCGCGGCACCGGTGATAATCGTCGTGTCACTAGACGATGTGTCGGTGGTCGAAGATGTACCGGAGAGTTCACTGGTACCGGAGCTGCGGCTGCTGTCGGTGTCGGAACCGGTCACCGTCGTGCTTGTACTGCTGGCATCGTTCGTGTTGCCAGTACCGCTGCCCGCGTGAGACGACCGTGTGGCACTGCCCTGCGAGAGAGTACTGCTGGTGGTGCCGGTGGACAGGGTGGTAGAGGTCGTTTGGGTCGTGCTTGTACTGCGGGTCGTGCTGGTCGTTGTGGTTGTTTTGGTCGTACTGGTGGTCGAGGTCGGACGCGAAGTCGTGGTGGTAGTGGTAGCCGTGCTCCGCGTGGTGGAGGTAGTGGTCGTGGTGCTGGTGGTTGTGGTCGTGCTTTGCGTGGTGGAGGTCGTAGTGGAACCCGACGTCGTGGTCGAAGGCAGCGTGGTCGTGGTGGTGGTCGTCGTCACCGTGCTGCTGGTCGACGATACGGGCGGCCGAGACACACCGAAACCGGCATCCTGATACGGCAGTTCATAGTGCTTGGTACCGTTCGCCTGCAGCTCGTTCAGCGAGGGCAGCGAGATATTGCTGATAGTCGCGCGCGACAACAGTTTGCCATCCGCCTCGTATTCGCCGTCCGCCTTGGAGCCATGCTGATCATCGGCAGCCGCGGCATCCTTTTCAGTCACCCGCAGGTGCGACAGATCCACATCCTCATTCGACATGAACACGATGGAATAATCATCGCCCGCCATCAAGCCGTCAAAGCGATAATCGCCGTTTTCATCGGTTTCGGTGACAGCCATAACCTCTTTGCCTTTCATCAGATACACCGTCACACTGGGAATACCGAAGTCCTCATTTTCGTTGCGGATGCCATCCAGATTCTCATCTTCCCAGGCTTTACCGGTCAGGCTGCGGGTGTAAACGCCCACTTCCACCGCCGTGGACAGTTTTTCCTGCGAGAAGGTGTTGCGCAGCACATCGCCCGCGTGACCGCCTTGCACGATATAGGTGAAGTCGATCACCGCGCTGCACCACGCGCCCAGACGATCGTCGGTGAAGGCAAACGAAACCGGCCATGCGCCGATCAGACCATCGCCCGTGACGGTACCGTCCTCGGCAATGGTCGCTTGCTGCCAGCCATTTTCGACGGTGATGTCATCCTTTTCAATGTCCGCACTGGTTTTGCCGGCGTACGCCATATTCGCAGTGTACCAGATCTCCACATCCGTCGAATCCTTCAGGCGGCTGGTATCCAGCGTCATGGAGGTGATTGCGTATTGGCTGTCGGCATTCATTGTCGTGTGGTTAAACCCGTTTTGCGGCATGGTATCGATCGCGCAAATGTTGCGCTTCGCCTCCGAGCTGGAGTTGTTGATAATCAGCTGGAACGCCGCATCGTCGTCTTTTTCCAACGCGGTTTTGGTGGTGGATTTGAAGATATTGAACGACACAAGCTTGGTCACCGACACCGCATCGGTGCTGATGTTGCGGTTGAACGCGGTGTGGGTGCGCTTGTCCTCGGTGGTGGAGATGGTCACCTGCGATTTCAGCGACGCGCCATCGTTCACATCCTGTTCGGGATCGGTTTTTTGCCCGATCTCGCAGCTGTAATACAGCGGCGGCAGTTCACGGTTTGCCACTTCGACGTTTTCGATAACAAAGGTGAGCACTGTGTTGCCGTCCGCATCCGTAGTCACGGCCGCCGGTTCAATCGCTGCGCCGCCGATCACATTGCCTTTGCGGAACGCGTCGTTCTGCTTGACCGGCGCATAGGTGCCGCCCCAGCTCGCCGAGCCGGGAATATAGGTCAAATTCTTGTCGATGGTCACAGTCATGGTCACGGTCGTTGTTTGATCCGCCGGGATGTTGACATTCTCTTTGAACTGCATGGACGAAGTAGCGACAAAATCCACATAGCGCTCGCCCTGGTCCAGATCGAATTTGTCCTTTTCAATGCTGCTTTCGCCCTCGCCGACTTTTTGCGCCACCAGCAGCGACACGGTGGTTTCGTACGGCACCACATACAGGCTGTCGCCGTTCGCCCAGCCAAAGCCCTCGCCGCCTATGTAACCGGTTTCGTCGTACTTCGCTTTGGGATAGCTTTGGGGATCCAGATTGACCGCCGGAGCCGTGCTCCACGCGCGGGTTTCGGCATCAAAGGTGCAATCCTGATCAAACTGGGTCTGCGCGTATTGTTTATAATCCTCCAGCGTCAGCTCATCTTCCGCTTTGTTCAAAAACTGAGCCGCCTGGGTGCTGAACTGCGCGGTCAGCCACGCGTTGGTGGTTTCGGTCAGCATATACACATGGTTGGCGATGTCGGCATCTGCCTTTACGCGCAGCAGCGACTGCCGCATCCACAGCAGGTTGTTGCGGTTGGTTTCGCAGCCGCGGGTGTGGTACAGCAGACCCACGCACACCTTGCCGTCCGCCTGCAGCGCCTCCAGGCTGTCGTAGTAAACCAAGTCCTCCTGACGGGCGGCGAACATTTCGTCATCATAGCCATCCGCCTCCGGATCATCGCCGTTATGGTTCCAACCGGTGCCGTCCGGTTTGGCGGCGAATTGCAGCGTCCATTTCCAGCTTTGACCGTAGGAGCCGCTCAGCGCCGTGGCGGGATCCACTTCCAGCCCGCGGTCATCGAATTTTACCAGCTGGTCCGCCGCAATGGTATGTTCGCTGATGTCCTCGGTGCCGATGTCGGCTTCGGAATAGGCTTGCGTAGCGCCCACCTGCGCGCCGCACAGCGCCGTATCCGACCCGTTGGCTTTGTTGCCGTTAGAGACATTGTCGGTGCCGGAATTGACGTTGCCGGGGTAGCTGTAGAAAATCTCCTGCGTACGACGACCACCGGTGACAAGCGAGCGCGTTTGGGTGGTGCTGTCATCATCGGTTTTGGTCTGTTCGGACACGGTTTTATCGCTCAGGCTGACAACGTGCAGGTTGGTATCCTGCGCGTCCAGCTGCACCAACCCGTCTTCGCCGTGTGTTTTGCGCAGATCGTGTTTGATGTTTTCGCCGTCGGTGTACGAAATCGGCTGCACCACCGTGAATTTGTATGCCGAAAAGTTGCCGACCAGAATTTTGCCGTCGGTCGTGTAGTAATGTACGCTGCCGGTACGGTCACGTTTGGGGAACGCGTTCATATCAATCTCGAAATTTTTCAGCGTAAAGTGAATCTTGTTGCCGGTTTGGACAGCGGTCACATCACCGCTGTTTTTACAGCTGATCTCTTCCTCGCCCGGTTTCACCGGATTGCCGGTCATCGGCGTTTTCAACACCTGGTTGTGTTCGCCGTTTTTTTCGACCGACCACAGCAGCGGCGTATACTCCGCCGTGACATCCTGATCGCGGAAGGTGGTGGTCAGATCCACATCAAAGCTGATTTCTTCGCCTGGTTTGGGAATTTCCACACCGCGAATACCCTTGTCGGCGTTGTCGTTGCGCAGCTGCAGCGCAAAGCCATAGATCGCCTCAAAGCCGGTCACACGGCCTGCTTGCGTATTATAAGCGGCATCCGCAAACTCAAACGCATTGTGGGAGCCAAGCGTGTTGCTCCAGTTGACCAGCTCCACATTGTATTTGGGGGCAGCCGTCACCTTGACCGGAGCGATTTTCATGGCGTACCGCTCGGCGTAGTCGGGAGCCTTGGCATCGCCCTCCGCCCATGCTTTCACGGTGGGAGCCACGATATCACCCTGCCGCTTGCCGCCAACTTTCACGATAAACGGCACGGTGCAGCCGCCGGGGATCGCGTGGCCGTTTTCGGTGGGCAGGTTGCGATACACGGTGTAGATGCGCACATCGGTGCCGTCCACCGTGGCGGTATCCTCGTGCAGATCCTGCACCCACCCCATCGCGTCCAGATCCAGCTCTAGCTCCGGATCGTCCGGCAGCATAAACTGGTAGCCCACCCGGCCGCTTTGATAAGTGGACACACCGTCTTTGCTTTGCACATTCACTTCTACATTATAAGTAATGGTATCATACGACCGGATCACATCATTCGCCGCCGAGGCATCGTCGCCGCAATAGACATCTCCCTCGTTGGTATGTTCATCAAACGGACCGGTGCCGGTGATGATGCCGCTGCCCCAGATGGATTCCTCTTTTTGCTCCAGCTGCAGGTTGTTGACATACGCCTGATCGGGTACATCGTCGCGATCATAGGTGCCGGGGGTGATGCTTTCGGCCGACGCCACACTGTACAGCACGGCGCTGCCCAGCAGCACACTCGCCGACGATACGATCGCACATAATCGTTTTAGCTTTCCTGTTTTCATGTTGTCCACTCCTCGAAAAATTTTGGCTATTTTTTGCCCTCTCATGACATACTCGTATACTTTACACCAATTGCGGCAATATGTCAAGCGCTTTCCTCTTTTTTCTTACGCGTCCTTGTGGTGATTGTACCAGAAAAGTGTAATTTCGCAACATCTCCATACTTTTTGCGGTGATGCTGCGACATATGATGCTCTTCAAAACAATTTCGCACACCCATCTAAGAGGGTGGCAGCGGAGCCATCGTTTTATTTTGCCGAGAAAAAATGGCCAAACCCCGAATTTCTCTTGGCAGCGCCCGATTTTATGGTATACTAATAGAATAGTAAAATAAAAGGCGGGGATCATCTATGCGCGTATTGTTACTGGACGGCAACAGCATTGCCAACCGCGCGTTTTACGGCATCAAGTTGCTGTCCACCAAGGACGGTCAATATACCAACGCAATCGTGGGCTTTTTTAATATTTTGCAGCGGCTGCGCGACCAGACCGGCGCAGATCATATGGCGGCGGCGTTTGATTTGCATGCGCCCACCTTCCGGCACAAACTGTATGACCAATACAAAGCCGGACGCAAACCGATGCCGGAGGAATTGCGTCAGCAAATGCCAATAATCAAAAAGATTCTGACCCTGCTGGGCTGCACAGTGGTGGAAACCGAAGGGTACGAAGCCGACGATATTTTGGGAACCCTATCGGCGGCGACCACCGATGCGGGCGGCGAATGCTTTATCGCCACCGGCGACCGGGATGCGCTGCAGCTGGTGGGCGATCAGGTGACGGTGCTGTTGGCAGCAACCAAAATGGGACGTCCCGAAACGACGGTGTTCGATCGCGCCGCAATCGAGGAAAAATACGGCTTGCAGCCGGAGCAGCTGATCGACCTGAAAGCGCTGATGGGCGATACCAGCGATCACATTCCCGGGGTGCCGGGGGTGGGCGAAAAAACCGCACTGGATCTGCTGCACCGGTTCGGCTCGCTGGATGCGGTATACGCCGGGTTGGAGGACAGCGATCTACGCGAATCGCTGAAAAACAAGCTGCGCACCGGCAAAGATCTCGCGTACCTCAGCCGCACGCTGGGCACCATCTGCCGCGAGGCACCGGTGTCGCGGCAGATGGTGGATTACCAACTGCGCCCCCTGCAGGCGGCTGAGCTGGGCAAGCTGCTGACACGGCTGGAGCTGTTTAAGCTGATGGACAAATGGGGCATTGACGCGGCCGCGCCGGTGGCAGCGGAAACCGCGGTCAGCGCCGCCGCCGCACAAATGTCCGACTCCCCCGCTGCCGTTTTGGAGGCGGCACGCACCGCGGGAGCGTGCGATATGCTGCCGGTATGGACGGATGGCACACTAAGCGGGCTATGGATCGTCGCCAGTGGCGTGTTCGCTTATGTAGCGGCGGAGGACGCGCTGATGGCGGATGTGCTCGCGCTATGGAGCGACGAACAGGTGCAAAAACGCACCCACGACGGCAAACCGCTGTATCGCTATTTGCTGGAGCAGGACATTTTTCCGCAGAACATCGTGATGGACACGATGCTGGCGGGATATTTGCTCAACCCGCTCGCTTCGGATTATCTGCTGGCGCGGCTGTTGCCGGAATACGGCATTGCCGGTGAGGTGGCGGACGAACAGCACCGCGAGGTAGCGCTCTTCCCCGCTTTGGCAGATCGCCTGACAGAGGAATTGCAGACGCAGGAGCAATTCCGGCTGCTGCATGAGGTGGAAATTCCGCTGTCAGTGGTGCTCGCCGATATGGAACGCATCGGGTTTTATGTCAACGGCGAGGGCATCGCCGCGTTTGGCACCATGCTGGGCGAGCGGATCGACGGGCTGCAAACCGCTATCTACGATGCCGTTGGCTACGAATTCAACCTGAATTCGCCCAAGCAGCTTTCCAAAGCGCTGTTTGAAGATTTGGGGCTGCCCGCCAAAAAGAAAACCAAATCCGGCTATTCCACCAACGCCGAGGTGCTGGAGTCGCTGCGCGACGCGCATCCGGCAGTGGCGATGCTGCTGGATTACCGCACCCTGTCCAAGCTGAAATCCACCTATTGCGACGGATTGCTTAAGGTGATCGACACGGACGGGCGTATTCATTCGTCCTTTAACCAGACCGAAACCCGCACCGGGCGCATCTCCTCCACCGAACCGAATTTGCAGAATATTCCGGTGCGGCAGGAGCTGGGGCGCGAAATGCGCCGCTTTTTCACCACCCGCGACGGCTGGCTGCTGTGCGATGCGGACTATTCGCAGATCGAGCTGCGGGTGCTGGCGCATATGGCACAGGACCCCACCATGATCGAGACGTTCAACACCGATGCGGATATCCACACTATCACTGCCTCGCAGGTGTTTCAGGTGCCGCCCGAGATGGTTACACCGTTGATGCGCTCCCGCGCCAAGGCGGTGAACTTCGGAATTGTTTACGGCATCGGTGCGCACTCGTTGTCGGAGGATATTGGCGTATCCTATGGCGAAGCCAAGCGATATATTGAAGATTATCTGCGCCATTACAGCGCGGTGGACGGTTTTATGAATCGGCTGATCGAGGACGCCAAGCAAAAAGGCTACGGTGAAACGCTGTTCCACCGCCGCCGTCCGCTGCCGGAGCTGAAAGCGAGCCAAGCCATGACCCGCCACTTTGGCGAGCGGGTGGCGCGCAATATGCCGATCCAAGGCACCGCCGCCGATATTATCAAAATCGCGATGGTGCGGGTGCACCGGCGGCTGCGGCAAGAACAGATGCAGGCGCGGCTGATTTTGCAGGTACACGATGAACTGATCGTGGAGGCACCGGCGGCGGAAGCCGATAAGGTGACCCTCATTTTACAGCAGGAGATGGAAGCCGCCGCCGACCTGTCGGTCAAGCTGGCGGTGGATGCCCACACCGGCGCGACATGGTATGACGCTAAAGGTTAAGGCAATGTGCGTCGCTGATCGGACACGATGCGACCGTCCTGCATCCGCACCACACGGTCGGCACACGAGGCGATCTCGGCATCATGCGTGATCATCACCACCGTGTGACCGGCACCGTGCAATCCTTGCAGAATGTCCATCACTTCGCCGCGCGAATGGCTGTCCAGATTGCCGGTTGGCTCATCTGCCAGTATCAGCGGCGGGTGCGCCGCGATGGCGCGGGCGATGGCGACCCGCTGTTGCTGGCCACCGGACATTTCTGCCGGACGGTGGTGTATCCGCCGGGCGAGCCCCACCTGTTGTAGGCTGCTTTGGGCAATCAAGCGGCGCGCCTTGTGCCCCATGCCCCGATAGATCAGCGGCATTTCCACATTTTCCAGCGCATCCAATCCGCTGATGAGATGAAAGCTTTGGAACACAAAGCCGATTTCGCGGTTGCGAATGGCGGACAGGCGCGCATCCGACATGCCGCGCACATCCTGCCCGTCCAGCCGGTACACACCGGCGGTGGGCACATCCAGACACCCCATGATATTCATCAAGGTGGATTTTCCAGAGCCGGATTGCCCCACGATGGCGACATACTCGCCCTCGTCCACCGACAAACTCACACCATCCAGCGCACGCACCTGTTCGGCTCCGGTTTGGTAGATCTTATACACATTCTCCAGCGATAACAGCGCCATATCTCTCCGTCCTTTTTCTTGCTATTTGCGGTTTTGTCCGCTATAATAATACGTATCTTAGTGTCCGGTAAAAGGGGGATCATTATGCTTTCAAATGAATGGAAACATCTGAAAAGCGGCACCGATATTCGCGGCGTCGCCATCCCGGATGTAGACGGTCCGGTGGATCTGACCGATGACGTGGTGGAACGGATCGCTGCCGGTTTTTTGCGCTGGCTGTGCACAAAAAACCAAAAGCAGCCGGAACAGCAGACTATCTCGGTCGGGCGGGACAGCCGTCTTTCCGGTCCCCGAATGCGGGACGCGGTGGTGAAAGCGCTCGTCGCGGGCGGCGCCACGGTGCTGGACTGCGGGCTGGCGTCCACCCCCGCTATGTTTATGACCACCATTGATCTGCATTGCGACGGCGCGGTGCAGTTGACCGCCAGCCATCACCCCTTCCAGCGCAACGGGCTGAAATTCTTCCTGCCCAGCGGCGGAGTGGAAAGTGCCGATATTGACGCGATTTTGGCGTTGGCGGCGGGTGACCAGCCGCAACCGGCGGCACAACCCGGCAGCAGCAGCACCGTCGCGTATATGACCGATTATGCGGCGCGGCTGCGGAAACTGATCTGCACCGGGCTGGGCGAAACCGAAGCAGATCAGCCGCTGCGCGGCTTCCACATTGTCGTGGACGCGGGCAACGGCGCGGGCGGCTTTTATGCCACCGATGTGCTGCAAAAGCTGGGGGCGGACATTTCCGGCAGCCAATTTTTGGAGCCGGACGGTCGTTTTCCCAACCATATTCCCAACCCGGAAAACGAAGAGGCGATGGCTTCGGTTTGCACCGCCACTGTGGCTGCCAAAGCCGATCTCGGTGTAATTTTTGACACCGATGTGGACCGTGCCGGATGCGTGGACAGCGCCGGACGGGAGATCAACCGCAACCGGCTGGTGGCGCTCGCCGCCGCCATTGCGTTGGAAAACTGCCCCGGCGGTACTATTGTGACCGACTCCATCACCTCCAGCGGGTTAAAAACCTTTATTGAACAGCACCTGGGCGGTGTGCATCGCCGGTTTAAGCGCGGATATAAAAATGTCATCAACGAATCGCTGCGGCTGAACGCCGCGGGCGTGGCTTCGCCGCTGGCGATCGAAACCTCCGGTCACGCGGCGCTGCAGGAAAACTATTTTTTGGATGACGGCGCCTATCTCATCACCAAAATCATCATCAAAGCGGTGCAGCTGCGGCGAAAAGGGCAAACGCTGGACAGCCTGATCGCAGCGTTGAAAGAGCCTGCCGAGGGAGTGGAACTGCGGTTCCATATCACCGACCCCGATTTTAAGGTGCGCGGCGAGCAGGTGATCGCGGCGCTGGACGCGTATGCCCGCGAACGCGGCTGGGCGGTTGCGGACGACAGCTGTGAAGGAATCCGCATCGCCTTCGGCAAGGACGAGGGCGACGGCTGGCTGCTGCTGCGGCTGAGCGTGCACGATCCGGTGATGCCGCTGAATATTGAAAGCGACCGCGCCGGCGGATGCCGGGTCATTGCCGGGCATCTGGTAGAATTTATGCGCACGGTGGACGGGTTGGACACAGCGGCGCTGGACAAGTATATGAAAGGATAATCAAACAAATGGATTGGATGGAAGTTTGCGTCACGGTCCCCTGTGCCGATGTGGAACGGGCCGAGGCGATCGCGCATATGGTGGTGCCGTATGGCATTTATATTGAAGATTACAGCGATTTGGAGCAGGGCGCGCGGGAGATCGCGCACATTGATCTGATCGACGAAGAGCTGCTGCAGCGCGACCGTACTCGGGCGATCATTCACCTGTATGTCAGCCCGGAAAGCAACCCCGCCGAGGCCGCTGCGTTTTTGCAGGAGCATTTGAAGCAGGAGGGTATCGCGCACGAGCTGGTGATGACTCCGGTGCAGGAGGCGGACTGGGCCAACAACTGGAAACAATATTTTAAGCCGTTGGCAGTGGGCGAAAAGCTGCTGATCTGCCCCACATGGGAATCGGCGGACAACGCCGACGGGCGCACCGTGCTGTCCATTGATCCGGGCATGGCGTTTGGCACCGGCGGACACGACACCACCCGGCTGGTGCTGGAAACACTGGAGCAATTTTTGACTCCCGACACCACGGTGCTGGATGTCGGCTGCGGCAGCGGCATTTTGTCCATGGCCGCTCTGCTGCTGGGGGCAGCTTCCGCTACCGGTGTGGATATTGACCCGCTGGCGGTGAAAACCGCGATCGAAAACGGTCAGCGCAACGGCATGCAGCCGCCGCGGTACACAATGGTAGAGGGCGATTTGACCAAGGGCATGAGCGGGCAATACGATGTGGTGCTCGCCAACATTGTGGCCGATGCCATCATCGCGCTGTCGCCGGCAATTCCTGCTTTTTTGAAGCCGAACGGCGTATATATTGTGTCCGGCATCATCGACACGCGCGAAGCGGATGTGCTGCCGGTGCTGGCTCAGTGCGGTTTCACCGTGGTGCAGCGGCGGGAGCAAGGCGGCTGGGTGTGCTTGGCTTGCCGCGCCGCGCAGGGATAAAGGAGGAACCGTCATGCCGCTTTTTTTCTGTCGCGATATTGCCAACGGGCAGATACGCATCACCGGCGCAGACGCGCACCATATTGGTCGTGTGCTGCGGATGCGGGTGGGCGAAGAGCTGACCGTATGCGATGAGCAGGGCACCGATTACCGCGGGGTGATCGCGTCCATTGCACCGCAAGAGGTGATGCTGGATGTGATCGACATCTCCCCCACCCTGTCCGAGCCGTCGCTGCAGGTGACGCTGTATCAGGGCGTGCCCAAAAGCGATAAGATGGATTGGATCATTCAAAAAACCGTGGAGTTAGGCATTGCCCGCATCGTGCCGGTGCAAACAGCCCGCAGCATCGCGCGGGCGGATGGCGATCGTTCCGCCAAAAAGCAGGAGCGCTGGCAGCGCATCGCCGCCGAGGCGGCAGGACAATCGGGTCGCGGGAAAATCCCCGCTGTGTCCGCTCCTCTGTCCTGGGCGCAGATGCTGGCGGAGCTGGAACCGGCGCACACGCTGGTGTTTTATGAAGGCGGCGGGCAGCCGCTGACAACACTGGTGAGCCGTGACAGCGCGCGGTTGAATATGATCGTCGGACCGGAAGGCGGCTTTGCCCCGGAGGAAATCGAGGAGCTGGTGATGCGCGGTGTGACCCCCGCTACGCTGGGCAAGCGGATCCTGCGGTGCGAAACCGCACCGGTGGCAGCGCTGGCCGCTGTTATGTGCCTTAGCGGAAACATGGAATAATTTTTGAGCGCACGCCGCACAAAATCTGACAAAAAGGGATTGACAAACGACGATCGATGCGCTATACTATTAAAGCTGTGATTTTTCAGCGAAACAATTTCAGCTTTTTCGGGGTGTAGCTCAGTTTGGTAGAGCGCTTGGTTCGGGACCAAGAGGCCGTGGGTTCAAGTCCCGCCACTCCGACCAAAAATCGGCAAGCATCGTGAGATGCTTGCCGATTTTTCTTTTTCACTTTTTACGAATCTTCCTTCTCCGCTTTTATACGGCTGCTACACCAAAGCCAGCGTAATTCTGTTCGATTACGCTGGCTTTTTCTATTTTATACTTATAGAGCTAACCAAACCGCCGGTTCAACTGGTGGTTTTGATTTTCAGACGATGGATATATTCCCTGTAATTCTTAACAAGCAAAGGGACCTCTGCCATAAGCATGCCCATCCAGCCGGCAAGATAGGAGAAAGGAAGCGCCTCGATCCCCATACCGAACACAAATACCAGCGGAATGGCAGCCAGTACACGGACTCCCATATTGACAAAGCTCGAAAGCAAAGTAACCTTCAAGTCGCCGGTTCCTCGGAAATATCCCTGAAGACCGTTTGTGATAGCCGGGAGTATGTACATTACAGAGATGAGCTTAAGGTAGAGCGCACCATGTTTGATAACTTCCGCATCTGAAGTGAACAGCTTCATCAGCGGTCCTGCAAACACAAAGCACACAAAGAATATGCATACTCCGTATATACTTTCCAGTATGACACCAGCCTTAAAACCTTTGATTACCCGGTCATCTCTTCCGGCGCCTTTGTTCTGCGCCATCATGGCGGTCATGCCGTGTGCAATATTCTGCTCCGGTGTATAGGCGTAATCATCAATTCTATTGACTACCGCAAAGGCGGCCGAAACCGATACGCCCATTGTATTGATAATCGCTTGTATTCCGATTTTACCAATCTGTACCGTAGCCTGCTGCATCGCGGATACCCAGCCATATTTTATAGTTGTCTTAAGCAGCGAGCGGTCAAACACAAACCACTTTTTACCCAAGCACAGGATCGGTACTTTGAACTTAATATATACCATACAGAATACACAGCAAAGTGCCTCACTCACAACCGTTGCAACTGCACAGCCGTTGCTTCCGGCTTTCAGCACCACGACAAAGAAAAGATCGCCAAACACATTTAGGGCAGCGCTTATGATAAGAAAATACAGCGGTGTTGTACTATCTCCCAACGCTCTTAATGTGCTTGAAAAAAAGTTGTAAAGAAATGTAAAAGCAAGCCCTAACATAATGATTCTTAAGTACTGTGCCGTGATGGTCATAATTGACCGATCAACCTGAACAAGTATAAGAATGGGCCTGGTAAATACGATTGCCATAAGAGTGAGCGCCAACGAGAATATCATCCCCGATATCATGGTTGTACTGATTTGACGAGCAAGAATATCCATTTTCTTGCCGCCGAAATAATTGCCCATCAGGATGCTGGCGCCCATACACAATCCGTTGAGGAAAAGAATAATCAGCGTTGTTATGGGATTGCATATTCCTACAGCAGCCAACGCTTCTTTTCCAACAAATTTTCCGACAATAATAGAATCCGCCGCGTTATATGTAAGCTGAAATATATTTCCCAGTATAAGCGGAACTGTGAATTTAATAAGCATTGGCATAATTCTGCCCTGCGTAAGATCTTTGGCCATTGCTGATGAACCCTCTTGTGCGTTTTTGTATATGATAGCACAAGCCGTCTCCTGTGGCAACAGGTATTCTATTGCCCTATCCCCCGCGTTTCTCCAGCTCATCCAGTCTGCCTGACTGAATATCCGCCAGATGGCGGGCGATACGCTGCTCGTCCCAATCCCACCACCGGAGTGCTTGCAGCCGTGCGATGGTTTGCTCATCAAAGCGCTTGCGAATGGGTTTGGCCGGCACCCCGCCGACGATGGTATAGGGCGGTACATCCCGCGTCACCACCGCGCGGGTACCGATGATGGCACCGTCACCGATGGTAACACCCGACAGAATGACCGCCTCGTACCCGATCCAGACATCGTTGCCGACCACGATATCCCCTTTGTTGTCCCACGCTTGAGCGATGGAGTCGGGATCGGTCGGCAGCCCCCACTCTTCAAAAAAGATGGGAAACGGATAGGTGGACAAGCTACCCGGCGCGTGGTTGGCAGAGTTAAAAATAAACTTTGCACCGCACGCGATGGAGCAGAATTTGCCGATCGTCAATTTGTCGTGGTTGCATTCGGGATAATGGTACAGCACATTGTTGCGTTGAAAATCCCGCGGGTCTTTTTCAAAATCGTCGTAGGTGGTGTATGCCCCGATCTCGATGGACGGATCGGTGACCACATTTTGCAGATAAACGGTGCTATGCCCCTGACTGCGGGGATACACCTTCCAGCTCGGTATCATGCTTCTTCCCTCCAAACGATATTACCGCATCCAAAGGCGGGCGATCTCCATAGTCACAATCTTCCCGATTGCGCCGCCGGACATGATATAAAACCAGATTTCGCGCGCTTGCTGCGATTTGGCGATGGGGGTGGCGATGGCTGCCACGATAATCATCAGCGCACCGATGCAGCCGACAACCGTGGGAACACTGACCAACCGAAACAGACCGGGTGCACAGCTGCCGTCGATCGCGTGTTGGATGGTTTTGTCCAGTCCATCGCGAGCCGCAGCAAAGCAACAGATCACCAGTCCAAAGATCAGCAGCAGCAGGCTGCGGCGCCCCCAGTATTGGATATTCGCGCGATCCACCACCGAATATCCCACAAAGCCCAGCAGCGCCAGAATCATGAGCGTCGTGACCGTGGTCACGGTGTTTCCAAAATACAGTTTCATACGGTTTTCTCCTTTTTTTCATCCGATATACAAAACAAATGGATACCGAGTGCAGCGTTAAAGCCGGTCGCCGCAAACACGCTAAAGCGCTCGACAACGCCAAAATAGGCAGCGGGAACGAGCTTCATGCCCACAGCCCCCACCAGCATCATCCCCAGCGCGATCCCCGCACAAACGCCATAGGAACGGCAGCTTTTGTTTTGGACGCCGGCGATAATGATGATGGTCAGCGACACAATGGACAGCACCACCACCAACGCGGTAACCAACATATGCATTTGATCCTGAAAAGCGCCCGCATAACCGCTGGCACTGAGCGGGAACATACGATACCCCACAGCGGACACCCACTCCATCGCGGCGAACAGGTAAATGCCTACGCGCAGCAGCTTTGTTTTGCGTCCTTGTATGCCAAGGCACACCACCGTTGCACACAACACCTCGCACACGTTATACAGGGCGCTGAGCCGGTTCCAAAGCGCCAGCGACGGCGCGTTGGCGGCGCTCAGGTCGCTGACCGCCTGCGCCATCCAGCGATAGCCCGGATAAGCCAGCGGCGAAAACACCACCGCCGCGGTATAGGAAAGCAGGCTGACAACCCCCAGCAGCCCCAGCTTTTGCATGGCTGTTTTTTTCATATTTCTCTCTTCTTTCTGGTCAAAATCGCGCACGCCTAAAACACATCATGCGTTTTCGCGCTTTTCCGCGTGAACCATGCGAAAAAACAAGCCCACATGGGCTTTCAGCTTTTCAAGACACTCCGGCTCTTTCTCCGGCTGGCGGTCGCAGATGCCGATCAGGGTGATAACCGGTGCCACATACATCATCGCCAGCGTATCGGGGTCTTCCGCCCGTATCTCGCCGGCGGCGATCAAGCTGCGAAAAATGCCGGCGTGATACGCCACCACCCGCTCCACATAGCGGTGCGAATACAACGCCGCCAGCTCCGGCGAACGGAATTGTTCAATGGTCATCATCCGGCGAAAGCGGCTGATCGCTTCGTTATGCAGTGAATAGCAAAAAATTTGGCGCACCTTTTCAAACAAGGCATCCTCCGTGATGGCGGTGAACACCGGAATATCCTGCCCGGCATTTTGCACATGAATGTCGATCTTGTCGGTGTCCGCCTCGTACTGCGCGGCGGTTGCCTCCACAATGGCGTCAAAAATGGCCCGCTTGCTGGGATAATGATTATACAGCGACGGGGCCTTAATGCCCACTGCGTGGGCGATCTCCCCCACGCTGACGGCGTCGTATCCCTTGGTGGAAAACAGCTCCAATGCTTTTTCCAAAATGCGCTGTTTGGTGTCTTCCTGTTTCATACGCCCTCCACTAACTAACATTCGTTAGTCTTATTATAGCAACGGCTCTTTTATTTGTCAACCGCTTTTTAGTTTCCTGCGACGACAAAAACCAGAGGCGACACCGATGTGTCACCTCTGGTTTGGGGATGATGGTTAGGAATGGTGTTGGACGAAAAAGGCAACTGCCACCGCACCGGGGCCGACGTGGGTGCCGATCGCACTGCCCACCATGCTCACGCCGATACCCTGAAGATCGTTGTGCAGCAGCTCGCGGCTATCCTCCACATACTGGCGCAGCAGCGCATCATCCAGTCCGGTATAACCCAGCCGGATAGGACGCGAAAAATCCACGCCGCCGTTGTCGCGGATCATTTGCATCAGCATATTGTTGCTTTGTTTGGAGCCGCGCGCTTTGCCAAGCACCGTCACCTCACCGTCGCATATGCCGATAACCGGCTTGATGGACAACAGCCCACCCGCCAACGCCGTTGTTTTGGATATACGCCCGCCTTTTTTCAGATACTCCAGCGTATCCAGCGAGGCGATCAGACGGATGTCCTTTTTCTCTCTGTCCAACGCCTTGGCGATGTCCGGCGCGGACAAGCCCTCGTCCCGCAACGCCACAGCGCGTTCGACCAGAATCCGCTCCCCCACCGTGACATTTTCGCTGTCCACGATGCAGACAGTTTCGCCAAACGCATCCGCTGCCATATGGGCGCTTTGCAGCGTACCGGACAATTTGCCGGACATGGTGATGACCACGGCCGTGTCGCCGGCTTCGCTCACCCGTTTGAAAGCAGCTTCAAATGCGCGGGGCGACACCTGGCTGGTGTGCGGCACCTCTTTGCTGGCCGCCAGCTTTTCGTAAAATGCACGGCGCGACAGCGACACGCCATCGGTATACTCTCCATCCGGGAAAGTGATGGTCAGCGGAAGCACCGTTATGCCATGCGCCAAAGCCGCCTCTTGCTCGAGATCGGCGGCGGAATCCACTATGATTTGTACCATTTGCTCACTCCTGTTCGTGTGCCCTTGCGTCAAGGAAGATCCGCCGTCGCGATCAGTTTTTTGTCGCTGGCGCTGATTTGCAATCCATTGGTCATGTCATCAAAGATGCGCATAAATTTGCTGTATTTCTCCACACTGAGCATCACAACATCCTGCCCATCCCGGCGGGTGACGATCACCGTTTCGTTTTGTTCCGCCACTTCGTCGCAAATCTCCTTCAAATGCTGGCGCGCTTCAGAATAGGATACGGTTTTCATAGCCGGTCCTCCTTGTTTCTTTATTGTACAAGTTATTGTACAATAAAGAAACAAATTATGCAAGCGTTTTCGCAAAAAAAGACCGCCCACCAGCGGTCTTTTTCAAAGCATCAACAGTCTTATTCGGTTTTGCGGCGGCGCAGCAGTACCAGCAGTCCCAGCATGATCAGCGGGAACACGGTGCCGACCAACACGCCGAATTTCAAGCTATCCATCGTGATAGCGGCGCTGGACTGGGCAGCATCCGACATGACGCCGGTCAGCCACGGCCCCAGCGAACAACCCAAATCACCGAACATCGCCAGCAGTGCAAACATCGCGGTACCGCCGCGTTTGAAATTCGCCGCCGACAGGCTGAATACGCCCGGCCACATCAGGCTGACGGACAAGCCGCACAGCGCACAGCCAACCAGCGACAGCATGGGATAGGGCGAGAGCGACGCCAGCAGATACGACAGCACACAAACCGCCGCACAGCCCATCAGCGCCGACTGGATCCGAAGGCGGTTGCCATACAGCCCATACAGCAGCCTCCCAGTGCCCATCAGCACCGCAAACATACACGGTCCCAGAAGATCGCCCATCACCTTGGAAATACCCAGACTCTTTTCCGCGAACAGCGACGCCCATTGGCTCATCGCCAGTTCGCTGGCACCCGCGCAGGTCATCAACAACAGTGCCATCCAAAGCAGCTTAGAGGACAGCAGCTCCCGCACCGACATGCCCTTGTCCTCGGCGGGAGGCGGCACCAGCGGCACGGTTAAAAAGTTGATCGCGTTGAGTATCGGCACCACCGACCAGCAAAGCGGCAGCCATGTCCAATGCGCCGAGCCGATCACTCGCAGCGCCAGCGTGGAGATCAGCACCACCGCCACCTGCCCCCAGCAATAAAACGAGTGCAGCAGACTCATTGCCGCCGCTTTTTCGTCGCCGGGCAAACTTTCCACCGTGGGGCTGATAAGCACTTCGATCAACCCGCCACCGATCGCATACACCACCGTCGCGATCACCAGCCCGACAAACGGCTGGTCCATCCGCGCGGGCAGCAACCCCATAATCCAAAAGCCGGCGGCACACAGGATATGTGCCGCACACAGTGACACCCGGTGACCGATCCGATCCACCAGCTTGACCGACAGCACATCCACAATCAGCTGGGTCACAAAGTTGATGAGCACCAGCGTGCTGATCATGGTATAGGTCACCCGAAACTGGGTTTGGAAAATGATAAACAACAGCGGCGCCAGATTGTTCACGATTGCCTGCACAAAATAGCCGGTGTAGCAGGCGTAGCGGGTACCGCGATAGGTACGGTTCATGCGATCACACTCCTGTGTTGGGAATCCGCCGCGGGCGGTTATTCCAGCCTATGCCAAAAGGCGGCGCTAGGTGTCGCTTTTTGGCTTGTCCCCCTCTTATACCATACCGCGGGGTGTTTGTCAACCGGGGGGGCACGCAAAAAGGACGGGAACAGAAAACTGTTCCCGTCCTTTTTATACCGTTGCAAAAATGGATTATTTCGCCACCGCGTCTTTGAACGCTTTGCCGGCTTTGAAAACAGGCTGTTTGGAAGCCGGGATCACGATGGTCTCTTTGGTGCGGGGGTTACGGCCGGTTCTCTCACCGCGCTCACGGATCTCGAAAGAGCCGAAGCCCACGACCGACACTTTGTCGCCGGAAGCCAGCGTCTCAACGACGGTATCCAGCACAGCGGAAACGGCTTTTTCCGCGTCCTTTTTAGACAGTTCAGCTTTTTCTGCCACAGCGGCAACGAGTTCTACCTTGTTCATAACAACAAAAACCTCCTGAAAATTTATCTTCCAGCGGATAAAACCGCTTTAGGAAACCACATTATTCCGCCGCCGAACGCTCGGTCTGTTTAACCGCGTTCCACAGCGCATCCCACTCTTCCAGCGTCGCGTTGTCCATATCCAATCCGCGCGCAATCGCCAGCTGCTCCATCTGCTCAAACCGGCGAATAAACTTATCGGTCGAAGCGGTGAGAGCCTGTTCCGCGTCCACATCCACAAAGCGGGACACATTGACCGCCGAAAACAGCAGATCGCCCAGCTCTTCCTGAATCGCAGCGGGATCATTTTGCTGCATCGCTTCCTGCAGCTCCCGCGTTTCATCGGTCAGCGCCTGAAACGCCCCCGACACCTCCGGCCAATCGAACCCGGCGCGTTTGGCACGGGTCTGCACCTTGGCGGCACGCATCAGCGCCGGCAAAGTGGCGGGCAGATTGCGCAGCAGGCTGGCACGGGACGCATCACCCGAGGCATCGCCTTTGGTTTTGCGTTTGATCGCATCCCAATTCAGCAGCACCTGATCGGTGGTGTTCGCCTGGACATCGCCGAACACATGGGGATGGCGGACGATCAGCTTGCGGCAAATATCGGTCACCACATCGTCGAAATTGAACGACCCGCGTTCACGCTCGATATCGCTGTGGAACACCACCTGCAGCAGCACATCGCCCAACTCTTCGCGCATACCGGGCACATCTTCCCGGCGGATGGCATCCAGCGCCTCATGCGTTTCCTCCAACAGGCCGGATTGCAGACTCTGGTGCGTTTGCTCCCGATCCCACGGACAGCCGTCCGGCGAGCGCAGGATGGTCACAATGCGTTCCAGATCCTCAATCGTGTAGCTGGATTTTATCGGAAACGAAACCGGCATAAAGGACGCCAACCTCTCTTTTGCAAAGCAGTTTTCTTTATATTACCCTATTTTCCCGTGTTTTTCAAGTACTTCCGCGATTTTTTTGCCTTTTGGCAGCATAAGAATATCCTCGCGTGTGAAGGCTTTCAACATAATGAGCGCAATCAGATACACCACGCCCGCTACCACGCAAGCCGGGATCGATGCGATCCGCCGCGGAAGCAGCATTTCAAAGATCCAATTCGTTCCCCAACCGGCCGCGCCGCACAACAGCGAGGCAAGCAGCGGTTTGATGACCACCGACGACCATTGCAGATGGATGCCAATGACCCGGCGCACGGCGCGCAGACTGAGCACCACCATCACGATATAGCAGATCAGCGTGCTGTAAGACGAGCCGTTGATGTTGATGGCGGGCTGCATAATCAGCACAATGTTGAGGATCAGCTTGACAACGCCGCCCACGATAATGATCTTGACCGGAATATCCGCGCGCCCCACCGCCTGCAAAATCGAGTTGATGGGAGCGACCAGACACATAAAGATGGTGGCGATTCCCAGCGTATGCAGCAGCATACCCACGATTTCGGATATATCAGCTTGTCCGTAGATCAGATACATCAGCGGTTCCGCCAGCACCGACAGCAAAATGCCGCAGGGCAGCGCGATCAACATCGTGATGCGCAGCGCCGATTCCACCGTGCTTTTCAGCTGCTTGTGGTCTTTCAGCGTCCACGCGGAGGTCACCACCGGCAGCGCGCTGATGCCCAGCGTCAGGGTGATGTTGGGCACGATATTCACATAAGTGAGCGCGGTGCCGCGGTTGCCGGTCAGCCAGGACAAAATCTTGTCACTGCCGGTCACACCGGCGGCCGCCAGCTGCGACTGGTACATCTCACGCACGGTTTGTGCGCCGTCGCCGTCCATCACCAGTTTCAGACACCGCTGCAGCGACAGCATATCCAAAATGCTGGTCAGCTGGGTTGCGAGCGACCCCAGCGTAATGGGAATGGCGATCGCCATAATGGCGCGGAACACCGCTTTGTTGGAACGGGAAGGCGGCGAATTCAGCCGCTGCTCGCGGGTGATCCCCTCCCCCACGCGGTGGTGATACCACATGGTATACAGCCACGCAAGCGCCGAGCCGATGGTCACGCCCAGCATGGCGCCCGCCGCGACATAGCCTTGGGAAATGGCGGTTGCTTCCTGTGCGGTGGACACGGTTTGTCCGAACACGGTGCCGCCTTGCGCGAACTGGTGCTGTCCCCACCACATGGCGGCATAACCAAATCCGATGCCCAGCACCAGCTTGCCCAGCGATTCGATGATCTGGGATACCGCGGTGGGGATCATGTTGCGGGTGCCTTCGTACAGTCCGCGATGAGCGGACACGAGGCAGCAGAACAACACCGTCGGTGCCATCACCACAATGCACTGGCGGCTTTCGGGAATGCCCACAAAGTTGGCGTAGGCATCCGCGCCGATCCACATGATCAGCGTGCCGACCAGACCGCAGGTGAGAAAAATCTTGATCGCCAGCCGATACACGGTGCGGACATCACGATATTGCTCCAGCGCGATGCTTTCCGACACCATACGGGACACCGCCAGCGGCAAGCCCGCGATGGCGATGGTATAGATCGGCAGATAAAATTGGTAGGCGATCTCGAAATAGCCCCACGCCACCATGCCCGCCATTTTTTGCAGCGGGATTTTGAACAGCGCCCCCACCACCTTGGAGATCACGGCGGCGACGGACAATATCAACGCGCCCTGCAAAAAGCTTTGGCTTTTGTTCTGGGCTTGTACACGAGTTCGGGCCAAAAAGCGTCAGTCCTCTCCCAATATCAATCTAGTTTTTGCAAAATCTCGCGGATGCAGCGGTCGGACTCGGCCCGAATACGCGGCATATCCAGCGTTGGAAATTCGCCGTTTTCATACACGACGCGACCATCCACCATGGTCATATACACCGCCTGTCCGGCGGCGGCAAACACCGCATTGGACAGGGCGCTGTGGCGCGGGCTCATCGACCAGTTTTCCCCATCCAGCAGCACCGCATCGGCGCAGTAGCCGGGCACAATATCGCCCGTGTCGGCACGTCCTTGCGACAAAGCGCCGGCGCGGGTCGCCATATACAACACCTGATCCGCCGGCAACGCACAGGGATCCAGCGACACACCCTTCGCCAGCAGGCTGGCGGTGCGCATTTCCTCCAGCATATCCAACCGGTTGTTGGAGGCGGCCGAGTCGGTGCCGATGGCGACCGACAATCCCTTTTTCTGCCATTTGGTCACTTGGGCAATGCCGCTCGCCAGCTTCAAATTGCTTTTCGCGCAGTGCGCCACGGTGGCGCCCTGCGCCGCCAGAATATCCATATCCTCATCGGTCAGCCACACGCCATGGGCGATGGTGACCGGTTGATCCAGCACCCCCGCATCCAGCAGCACCCGCACCGGCGTTTTGCCGTGGCGTCCCACGCACTCCTTATGCTCGCTTTTGGTCTCGGATACATGCACCTGCATCCGCGCACCATACCGCGCCGCCAGCGCGGTGGCATCCTCCAAAATATCCGGGCGGGTGGTGTATTCGGAGTGCGGTGCCACATCAATGCGGATGCGGCCGTCCGCCGCACCCTGCCGCTGTTCCAGCAGCTCCACCAGCTCGCGATAAGCGGGCAGGTCGGCAAAGCGCTGGTTTTCGTCAAAGCAGCTGATACCGCGACCGATGTTCGCTTTGATACCGCTTTCTTCCACGGCATCGGCGATGCGGTCACAGAAGTAATACATATCGCTGAAGGAGGTAGTGCCGGTCGCCAGCATTTCAGCAATGCCCAGCAGACTGCCCCAGTACACCGCGTCGCCGCTCAGCTGATCCTCGAACGGGAAAATGCGATCAAACAGCCAACTTTGCAGCGGCATATCGTCGCCATAGCCACGCATCAGCGTCATTGGTACATGGGTGTGGGCGTTGACCAGTCCCGGCATCAGCACAAAGCGGCTGCCGGGGATCACGCGGTCAAACGCGCCCGCCGGGCGATTTGTGCCGATATAGTCAAACCGACCGTCGCGCACCGACACAAATTGGTGCGGCAGCACGGTGCCGTCCGCACGCAATACCGTGATATCATCAAACAGCATGGTGTTCATGCATTATACCTCCCATTTGTCGACCACGCGGCGGCACAGCTCGCGAAAACGAGCCGACACCGCCCCCGCCGTTTCGGTCACTTCCTCGTCGCTGACCACACGATCCGCCACCATACCGGCAGCCATGTTGGTGATGCAGGAAAGCCCCAGTACCGGCAGTCCGCATTGCGCGGCGACAATTACCTCCGGCACGGTGGACATCCCCACCGCGTCGCCGCCCAGCGTGCGGATGGCGCGAATTTCGGCCGGGGTTTCAAACTGCGGGCCCGCCATATAAAAATACACACCTTCATGCAACGGAAGCGCCATTTGCTCCGCTGCTTCCTGCGCCATGCGACGCAGCGCAGGATCATACACCCGCGACATATCGAAAAAACGTTCGCCCCACACCGGATCGTGCACCCCGCGCACCGGACTTTCGGCGCACAGCTTGATATGATCGGCGATCAGCATAAAGTCGCCGGGGCGATAAGTCAGATTCACGCCGCCCGCCGCATTGGTGAGCAGCAGTCCCCGCACCCCCAGCAGCTTCAGCACCCGCACATAATAAGCGGCGGTCGCCATATCGTAGCCTTCGTAAAAATGGAATCGCCCGCACAGCATCGCAACCGGCTTGCCGGACAGCTTGCCCACCGCCAGCTGTCCGGCGTGGGACGCGACCGTAGAGCGCGGGAACCCGGGAATCTCCTCATACGGGATACGCACCGCGTCGGTCAAATCGTCCGCCAGCGCGCCCAACCCCGAGCCGAGCACCAGCCCCAGCACCGGCTGGCAGCCGATGCGCTCCCGCAAAAAGCGGGCGGATTGCTCATATTGTGTGCGTGTGAATGCCATCTTCGTTCTCCTTCCCCGCCGGGCGGGTCACAAAGGCTCGCTGCAAAACGGAACGATTTTTGCCCTCCTGTCCGCAAACGGCAAAAAGGCAAAAATCGTTCGTCAGCTTATTCTTCCGTTTTGGTTTCTTCGGTCGGCTGCTCGTCTGCCGCCATCTTGTGGCCGCAGCGCGGGCAAAACGCCGCATCGTCTGCAATGATCGCGCGGCAGGCGGGGCAATGGGTCGCCTTTTTATAAGCGCACAGCTCTTCTTCCACCTTCTGCAGCTCGACTTGCAGCTCGTCAATGCGCTTGGCGCTGGATTCCACCAGATCGGACACATCGCGACCGCTTTGGCGGCTGTCGTACAGCAGCCGTCCCATACCTTCAAAAGTCGCTGCCATTTCTTTTTGAATCTGGGCGGATTTGGTTTTGAGTTTCACCGTTTCCGCCAGCTCGGTGGTCTTTTTGCCAACCGTATCCGCTGCTCCGCGAACTTTCAACAATACTTCTTCCCATGTGGTCATATGCTGTCACCCTTTCCGGTCATTTTTTGTCAGTATACCATATTTTATGCGTCAGTTCAACCGTGCGGTTGTAAATTATCGGTGAATAACGCTTAGTATTTCCCGCCGCCGACAAATTCCCGCAGCAGCGAATCTTTGGGCATACACGCCGGATCCACCGGCTGCACCTGCCGCATCGCCGCCAGCAGCTTTTGCGCCATCTCCGCTTGGGGATGGGCGGGATCCATCGCTTCCAGCACCGGCACGATCTGCCCCGCGAACACGCACGGCTCGTACGCGTGGGTGGTGTCGATCAGCGTATCCACCGTGTCGACATACGGGAACATGTACTCTTTTTCGCCGCGTACCACCTGCTGCCACATCTCCAGCGTTTGTTCCAGCGGGCTGTTGCGGAACTGCATATCCCGCAGCGTACGGCGCACCAGCCGCAGCTGCCGCCGCGCCAGCAGCTTAGTTTCGCCCTTGTAGATCGGGCTGACAGTGTTGACAAACACCTTATACAGGCTTTGCTGGGGCAGGCGCTGCTCAAAAATCGGGTTCAGCGCGTGGATCCCCTCAAAAATCACCACCGCGCGGTCGCCGATGCGCAGCTCGCGCGTTTGCGCAGCGGGCGCACCGATGTGAAAATCGAACAGCGGCAGCTCGGTATGTCCGGTCGTCAAGATCTCCCGCATACAGCTGTGCAAACGGTCGAGATTGAGCGCTTCCAGCGCCTCGTAGTCGTAGCTGCCGTCCGGCAAGCGCGGTGCCAGATAGCGTCCGCGGTAAAAATCGTCCAGCGACACCACTTGGGTTTCCACGCCCAGCGCTTCCAGCGCATCCCGCAGAAACATCGCCGTGGTGGTTTTGCCGGACGCGGACGGTCCCGCCAGCATCACCAGCTTGCAGCCGTTGACATCCTGCGCCAGCCAGCGGGCGGTGTCCTGTACCTCCTGCTGGTAGCGGGCGTTTTCCTCCGCCACAAAGGCGGTCAGGTCGTGGGCAGCGCGGTCATTGATCTCCGCAATGTCCCAAATCTTTCTGTGCAGCCATCTCTTCATAAAAAGTCATCACCCGTTCCTTCCGTTTCAGCATTTCCGCCAACCCGGCGTTGTACTCGTAGGGAAATTTATAGTTGAAGATGCGTTCCAGATAATCGCTGGCGGGGCGTTTCAGCTTGCTCACCGCGCCCGCGCCACAGCCTAAGATCGTATGCGTTTCATCCATGATATAGACGTTGTACAGTCCCTCGTGCCCCGGCTTGGCCCAGCCGACATTTTCCTGGTTGCCGACCATGCGGCTTTGCCGATACAGGTAATACGGGCGATAGCCCGCCGCCGGCAGCTGCGAGGCGGTGTGCGCCACCATATGCACCGCGTCCTCCTGCCGGGTATAATCCGCCCGATGCTGGATCACAAGGTTGGAAGCGCGCTTCATCGAAAGGGTATGCACGGTTATGCTTTCCGGTGCCAGCGCCAATATACCCGCCAGCGTATCGTCAAAGCCCGCGACGGTGTCGCCCGGCAGCCCCGCGATCAGGTCGGTGTTGATATGGTCACAGCCCGCCCGGCGCGCCATATCAAACGCGTTGTAGAATTGCTCCACCGTGTGCCGCCGCCCGATCGTTTGCAGCACGCTGTCCTGCAGCGTTTGCGGATTGATGCTGATGCGGGATACCCCCGCCGCGCGGATCGCTTGCAGCTTCTCCGGCGTGACGGTATCCGGACGACCGGCTTCCACCGTGTATTCCCGCACGGTGGACAGATCAAACGACTGCTCCACCGCCGCCAGCAGTCGCGCCAGCTGTTCGGCAGTCAAAGTGGTGGGAGTGCCGCCGCCAAAATACACGGTTTCCAACCGCAAACCCAGCTGCCGCGCCAATTCACCGGTGTAAGCGATCTCCTGCACCAGCGCCTCCACATATGCCGGCATCAGCCGGGCGGCTTTTTCCACCGTTTGGGACACAAAGGAGCAATAATCGCAGCGGGTGGGGCAAAACGGGATGGACACATACAGGCTGAACGATTCCGGACGGGACAACGCCAGAATATCGTCCTCGATCGCCAGTGTGCGGCGGCACAGCTCGGTTTTCTGTTCGTTCACCAGCAGTCGCTCGCGGAAATAGCGCAGCGCCGCCGTCTCGCCGTCGTCCCGCACCAGCCGCCGCAGCAGCTTCACCGGCCGCACGCCGGTCAGGATACCCCATTCCTGCGTAAAGCCAAATAGCTTTACAAATAAATGGTACAGCAGCGTGGCCATTTGCAGCTCACATTCGTCGCGATACCCGGGGTGGTCGTTCGGCACGGTCGCGGTTTCGCTTTGGTCAAAATCGTCCAACCGCAACCGGCAAAACAGCTGCGATGTCTGCTCGCCGCGTTCCAGCCGGGTATCCGCCCACACGCCGTCCGGCGGCGGGCAGGGTTCGCCCTCTTTGATGGTTTGTATTTTCTCCTGCTGCAAAAACATACGGCTGATATTTTCCAGTTCAAAGTGGAAATCGTGTCCACTCATGGTCAAAATCATGGATGATGAAACCTCCGGTTGGGTTAATTCGCATAAGGGTTGCACCGGCGCTCCTGCGCCAGCGTGGTGGGGCCTCCATGGCCAGGATAGACCTTTCGGTCGCCGGGCAATGCCCACAGCCGCCGCAGCGATGCCGCCATGTCGCGTTCGCTGCCGCCGGGGAAATCGGTGCGGCCGTAGCTGTGATAAAACAGGGTGTCGCCGGAAAACAACACCCCCGCCTCCGGCACATCATAGCAGACGCTGCCGGGGGTGTGTCCCGGCGTGTGCAGCACCTGAAAAGTTATGTCCCCCACCGCTACATGGTCGCCCTCCGACAGCAAGTGATCTGCCTTTACATGACAGGTGCGTCCGCCCATCAGCGCCGACAGGTTACGCACCCCATCGGTCAGCGCCTCGCTGTCCCCTGCCGGAGCATACAGCGGCGCGGCGAGGGAGGCGGACACCTCCTGTGCCGCCATCATATGATCGAAATGCGCATGGGTGAGCAAAATCGCCCGCACCGTCGCGCCGTGTTCCCGCACGACCGCCAGAATACGCATCGCTTCGTCGCCGGGGTCGATCAGCACCGCTTGGTCCGGCTGGGTATACACGAGATAGCAGTTGGTTTGCAATTGTCCCACCGGGATGGGCAATACCGTCATATCAGCACCAGTCCTTTGTATCCAAAAGTATCGTCACCGGTCCGTCGCCTTCCATCGTGACCCGCATATCCGCGCCAAACCGACCGGTTGCCACCTGTGACACGCCCGCATCGCGCAAGCACTGAGCAAACTGCTCATACAGCGGCTCTGCCACGGCGGGACGAGCCGCGGACAAAAATTCCGGTCGACGCCCATGGCGGCAGTTGGCGCACAGAGTAAAGTTGGACACCACCAGCGCGCCCCCGCCGATATCCAACAGCGAATCGTTGAATTTGCCGGAGGCATCGGTGAACACACGCAGGTTGGCAATCTTTTGCGCCATCAAGGCGGCTTTGTCGGGGGTGTCGTCCTGCTCCACCCCCAGCAAAATCAGCGCACCCGCACCGATCTCGCCCACGGTTTGGCCGTCCACGGTCACTCCCGCCGACAACACCCGCTGAAACACCGCTTTCATACACATTCTCCTTTAATCCACATTTGGCTCCCCTGTCCACCGGGCGGACAGATCCTCCCACTGGGGATTTTCGCTTTCGATCAAAGCGCGCTTTTGTGCGGGCGAGCTGCCCTTGATGCGCTGCTCCGCCAAAAGCGCCGTTTGTTTATCCTCCACGCGGGAGCAATACACCAGCTTATACACGCCGTAGCGGCGGGTAAAGCCGTCGGCGTTCGGGTGCTTATGCTCCGCCAAGCGCCGTTTCATATCGGTGGTCACGCCGGTGTACAACACCCGGTGGCTGGCATTGGTCAAAATATACACATAGTAAGCCATAAAGCCGCTTCTCTTATTCCGACAGGCGCTTGAGCTTGGCAAAGTTGGCCATGATTTTTTTGACCCCCGCTTTGTCAAACGCAATTTGCAGCAAGCTGTCGTTGCCCATCGGGGACACTTTTTCAATCACGCCCTCGCCAAACACCTTATGCGACACCCGCTCGCCGGGTGCCCAGTGCTGCGCTTCACCGGATGGCTTCGATGCTGCCGCCCCCACGGTGGCGCGGCGTCCCGCCATCGACGACCGCGATGCAGCGGCAAACGATCCGCTCGCTGCCGGGCGACTCCCGCTGGTTCCGCCCGCTGCGGGGCGACCGGCAAAGCTGCCGCCGGAAGAGCGACCGCCAAAGCCGCCCATACCGGCGGATGCCGACCACGAGCTGCCCCGTCCCTCGGAAAAAGAGGAATAGGACGTGGATTTATCGGTATGTTCGATCAGCTCCGGCGGAATGTCCTCCAAAAAGCGGCTGGGGCGATTGCGGTTGGTGGAACCATACAGCATACGACTTTTGGCGTTGCTGACGATCAGCTGCTGCTTGGCGCGGGTGATCGCGACATAGCACAGCCGCCGTTCTTCCTCCATCTCGTCCGGGTCAAACAGGCTGGGCATACCGGGGAAAATGCCATCCTCCATCCCCGGCAGAAACACCACCGGAAATTCCAGCCCCTTGGCGGCATGGATGGTCATCATAATCACCGTGTCGGCGCCGGCATCGTAGTTATCCACATCGGTCATCAGCGCCGCTTCCTCCAAAAAGCCGTACAGGCGGGGAAATTCTTCGTCGCTGTTGCGTTCGTAATCCTTCAGCGAGGATGCCAGCTCGTTCAGGTTATCCACCCGACCGGCTTCGGTTTCGCCCGCCTGCTCCCACATGGCGCGGTAGCCGGTCAATTCCAGCATATGCGCATATAACTCGCTGACCTGGCAATCCTCCTCGGCATTTTGGGCGCGCAGCTCCTCCATCATGGCGGTGAACTGCTGAATCTTGCCCGCCGCGCGGCTGATGGTGGGATAATCGGCGGCGTGCAGCAGCACCTCGTACAGCGACACGCCGAGTCCGTCCGCAATAGCGGCAGCGTTGTCCATCGTGGTATCGCCAATGCCGCGTTTGGGTTCGTTGATGATGCGCCGCAGACTGACGCTGTCCTCCGGATTATTGATAACCCGCAGATACGCCATCGCATCCCGCACCTCGCGGGTATCGAAAAAGCGATGTCCGCCGATGATGCGATAGGGCACGCCGCTTTTGACCAGCGCGCGCTCCACGGCGTTGGATTGGGCGTTGGCGCGGTAAAGCACCGCGAAATCGCTGTAAGAGCGGCCTTGGCTCACACCCTCCAAAATCGTGTCCGCGATCAGCCGGCCCTCCTCATCCTCGTTGTCCAGCGTGTACCACGCGATGGGTTCGCCCGCACCGTTTTGCGTCCACAGGGTTTTGCCCTTGCGGTTCTGGTTTTTGGCGATCACCGCGTTGGCGGCATCCAGAATGTGGCTGGTGGAGCGATAGTTTTGCTCCAACCGGATCACCGCGCAATCGGTGAACTCGTTTTCAAAATTCAAGATATTCTCGATGGTCGCGCCGCGGAATTTATAGATACTCTGGTCGTCATCGCCCACCACGCACAGGTTGCCGTGACCCGCCGCAAGCAGGCTGATCAGCTGGTATTGCGCGTGGTTGGTGTCCTGGTATTCGTCCACCATAATGTAGCGATAGCGTTTTTGGTACCGCTGCAGGATTTCGGGGAACTGCTGGAACAGCCGCACGGTTTGGTACAGCAGATCGTCAAAATCCATCGCATCCGCCTGTGCCAGTCGATCCTGGTACATCTTGTAGCAGGCGGCGATCTTCTTTTTGCGGAAATCGCTGCCCGCCTGCGCCTCAAATTCGGCGGGCGACAGCAAGCTATCCTTTGCGCGTCCCAGCTCGTTGAGGATGGCTTTGTGCCCCAGCACCTTTTCCTCAATGTTCAGCGCTTTCATGCACTCTTTCATCAACCGGCGGCTGTCGTCGGTATCGTAGATCGTGAAATGCGAGGTATAGCCGAGCTGTTCCCCCTCGCGGCGCAGGATGCGTGCGCAAAAAGAGTGGAAGGTGCTCGCCATCACTTCGCCGCCGTCTTCGCCCAGCATCTTGGTAAGCCGCTCTTTCAGCTCGCCCGCCGCTTTGTTGGTGAAGGTGATCGCGAGGATCCGCCACGCGGGACAAGCGTCCACCGCGCACAGCTCCGCGATATGGTCATCCACCGGCACTTCGCCGCGGGCGCAGCGCAAAAGCAGCTGCCAATCCTCGTCCGACAGCTCGTCCGGCATGGTTTCGGCATGGTAAGCGCGACCGTAGCGGATGATCTGCGCCACGCGGTTGACCAGCACCGTTGTTTTGCCGGAACCGGCGCCGGCGAGCAGCAGCAACGCGCCATCGGTGTGGAACACCGCTTGCTGCTGCCGGTCGTTCATACGGGAAAATTGCCGCTGTAAAATGGCGCGGCGCACCTGTTGAAATTCAGAAAGCGTAGGAGTACTCATGGAACGATCCTTCCTGTGGAAATTTGCGGCGCGGGTGGGCGCCGATGCGTATAGATCATTATACCGTGAACCGGGTAAAAAAGCAATTGCTATCTGCGTGCCATTTCGCCGATGGACGCAAAACGCCCCATCGGGTGCGAAAAACGGTCAAGGCGAAACCACCTTGACCGTTTTGGAAGAGAGCACCATATTACAGCGCCGCAAAAAGGGCGCTGCCCTTTGTCTTGAGCCAGCGATACAGCACCACCGACAGCACCAGTGTGGCGACGGCGAACAAACCCAGTGCCAACGCGGGCGGCATCACCTTGCCCAGCAAAACGCCGCCTACGCCCACCAGCACCGCGTACAGCCAGCCGCCGAGCAGCGCCAGCATCACCGGCATGCCTTGCTTGATGGGCGCCAGCTCGTTGGTCCAGGTCAGGTTGGGATGTTTCAGGCCAAGGACCATCCCGAACAATGCCGACAACACCGCATACAACACCGGCACCAGCACGATCATCACCCGCTGCGCCGGGGCGGCGGGAACCACCACGGCGGCGCATACGCCACAAAAAGCCGCGGGAATCACGGTCAGCAGCCATTGCAGCGACAGCTTGGCGCGCAGCACCTGCCACGGGGTGATCGGCATGGATTGCATCATCCACAGGGTGTGGCTTTCCAGCGACACCGACGGAGCCGCCAGATCGTTCATGGACACCAGAGCACAGATCAGGGCACACATCACCGCAACCATGCCGCCGCTGCCGCCCAGCAGCTCGTTTACCATGGTGGTCAGCAGTTCCCGCTGGAACAGCAGCACCACACCGGCGACCGGCAGCAGCAGCGTTCCCAGTCCACAGTTGAGCATATAGAGCGGGCTGGACACAAAGCGGCGCAGCTCTTTATGCAGCAGCGCACCCGACACGCTTTTGGCCTTGGTCGCCCGCTGACGATACACCGCCTTTTTCTCTTTGGACGAGGCGGTGATGACCTTCAAAAAGCTGTGCGCCAGCAGTGCCCACATACCGGCAAACAGCGCCAACACCACCGCCGACACGATCAACGTCGCCAATCCGTCGCCGGTGCCGACACGCCCCAGCAAATACAACGGATACGCCGATCCTTTGATGGCTTTGGCGTAGACCGCAGCGTTCGCCAGCAGCTGTTCGATCAGCGTTTGGGCTTGGAAATACACCATATAGTACAGCCCGAAAAACACCAGTGATACCAACACGGTGACAAAGCTCTTGCGTTTCAGCTTGCGGCTGATTTTGGCGACCACCCAGCCGAGTGCGCAGGACAGTGTCATCACAAACAACGACAGCAGCACCACCAGCCACAAGCAGCCGAGCACCGCTCCCACCGTCAGCGGCGCCGTGATCCAATAAACGATCACCGCCGGCACAATCACCACACCGGAATACATCAGCCCCATCAGATACACACTCAGCAGCCGCGCGATCATAATGGTATGCACCGGAATCGGCATGGACAGCAGCAAGTCGTTATCCTTGGCCTGGTACAACCCGCTATACGTGTTGAACACGCTGCCGAACGCGCCGAGAAACACCGCGAGCAGGCTCATGATCACAAAATACAGCCAATCCATGTGGACGGTCACCAGCGCGCCGCAAAGCGCCACCGACAACAGCGCAAACATACCGCCCAGCACCACAACCATCAGCAGCACGAACAACACCATATACGCCACCACCGTGCCGGTGGGGCGCTTTTTGTTGGTTTTGGCATCGAAGAAATACTGGCGAAAAATCTCCATCATCTGCTTGCGCAGCAAGGTTTTCAGCATGATTCTCCCTCCAGCTCCAGGAACACATCCTCCAGCGAATCGTCCCCCTTGACCTCATCCATGGTGCCGGCGCGGATCAGCTGACCTTGTTTGATAATAGCGACCTTATCGCACAGCTTTTCCGCTACCTCCAGCACATGGGTGGAGAAGAAGATGGCACCGCCCTGGTCGCACACCTCGCGCATCATGCCTTTCAGCAGGTGGGACGCAGTCGGGTCCAGTCCGACAAACGGTTCATCCATAATGATCAGCTGCGGCTGGTGCAGCCACGCGGCGATGATCGCCAGCTTTTGCTTCATACCGTGGGAATAGGCGGCAATAGGCTGAGCCAGATCGGCGGTCAGCTTGAACAAATCGCCGTAGTGCCGGATGCGCTCCTGACGGTCATCAGCACTCACGCCGAAAATATCCGCCACAAAGTTAAGGTATTGGATACCGGTCATAAACTCGTATAAATCCGGATTGTCGGGAATGTAAGCGATCTTTTTCTTGCACACGAGCGGTTGTTCCCGCACCGAAACGCCATCGATAAAAATCTCGCCCTCATCAAACTGCAGAATACCCACCACCGCTTTCAGCGTGGTGGTTTTGCCCGCGCCGTTGTGTCCGATAAAGCCGTAAATCTCGCCCGGGGCAATGTGCAGATTCAAATCGTCCACCGCTTTTTTGTCACCGTAGGTTTTGGTCAAATGCTGAATTTGTAACATAGTCCGCTCCCCTTTTTTCTATGTGGCAACCCCCATTGCCCGGATAAATCCATTATATAAAGGCATATGGCGGTTGTCAACAAGCCCACCCCCTTATAAGCAGGTAGAATGAAGGTTTTTGCAATTTGCTGCGAAAAAATTTGCAAAAACGCTTTTTCTCGGTGGCAAAATCTGCTATACTGAAAACCGGATTTGCCAGAAAGGACGATGAACCATGAAATATGTCGTATTGCTTTGTGACGGTATGGCCGACACCCCCAACCCGGCGCTGGACGGTCACACCCCGATGGAAGCGGCGCACAAGCCGCATATGGACGCGCTGGCTGCCAAAGCGGAGGTCGGGCGGGTGCGCACCGTGCCGGACGGACTGGCTCCCGGCAGCGATGTGGCGAACCTCGCGGTGATGGGATATGACACCCGCGAATGTTACACCGGGCGTTCCCCGTTGGAAGCTGCCAACATCGGTGTGGAGCTGGCGGATGACGATGTGGCGTTCCGCTGCAATCTGGTCACCCTGTCGGACGAAGAAAATTATACCGATAAAACCATTTTGGATTACTGCGCGGGCGATATTCACACCGCGGATGCGGACCCGCTGGTGAAGCTGCTGCAGGAGAAGCTGGGTGGCGGCGAGTTTGATTTTTACACCGGCACCGCCTATCGGCACTGCATGGTGTGGCACGGCGGCAAAACGGCGCTCGGCAAAATCACCCCGCCGCACGATATCACCGGTAAAAAAATTGCGGAATATCTCCCCTCTCATCCCGACGCGGCGCCGATCCTCGATCTGATGAAGCGCAGCGTGGATATCCTCAAGGATCATCCCATCAACCGCGAGCGGGTCGCCAAAGGGCTGAATCCCGCCAACGCGATCTGGCTGTGGGGGCAGGGCAACCGCCCGCAGCTGCAAAACTTCCACGACCGCTTTGGGTTGCATGGCTCGGTGGTATCGGCAGTGGATCTGCTGCGCGGCATCGGTCGGCTGGCGGGCATGAATGTGTGCCAGGTGGAGGGTGCGACCGGGTACATCGACACCAACTACACCGGCAAAATGCAGGCAGCGCTGCAAGAGCTGAAAAACGGTCAGGATTATGTGTACATCCATGTGGAGGCGCCGGACGAATGCGGACACCGCGGTGAGGTACAAAACAAAGTCAAGGCGATCGAGGACATTGATCGGCTGATTTTGGGGCCGCTGCTGGAGCAGCTGCCGCAGTTTGGCGACTACACCGTGATGGTGCTGCCGGATCACCCCACCCCGCTGGATATTCGCACCCATGTATCAACACCGGTGCCGTATTTGCTGTATCGCAGCAACGCCGAACAGAACAGCGGCATCGCCTGCTTTACCGAAGCAGCGGCGGAAACCACCGGCCTGCTGATCGACCCGGGCTATACGCTGATTGATCGCGCGCTGCAATAATAACTGTTGTGCACTCCCCAAAGCCGTATGCAAACCAAGTTTGCATACGGCTTTTTCACTGCGCAAAAAAAGAGCGACTCCAGGTGGAGCCGCTCTTTTTCCTGTCACTGATTTTGGATGAAATATGCACAGGAGTGGGAGTCAGGAAGTATGGAGATCAGTGACCTTATTGGTAGCGTTTTGCAGAATCTGCAGCGCGTCGCTTGCGGTGACGGCGTTGTCGCCGTTCACATCCGCCGCGAAGGTGCGTGTCGTATCCAGCTTGATCTTGCCGGCAGCCGCCTGCAGCGCCATCAGCGCATCCACCGCCGTGATGGTGCGATCGCCATCCAGATTGCCCAGCAACGGGGTGCCGACCGGCGCTTCCGGATCGGCGGCGGTATAGACGGTTTCGGTCGCTTCCGGTGCGGTAAAGCTGAACCAGTTGATGTTCATCGAACCGGTGAACGAGAGATACACATCGTGCACACCGGTCAACAGCTTTTTCTGCTCATCGGTCAACGTGATTTCATAGGAGTTGTAGGTCTGCCACTGACCTTTGGTGATCGACGCACTGGCGATTACTGGGCCGGTGCGGCTATCCAGCCGCATGGTGACCACCGGGTTCCCCTCGATCTCGGTGGCAGCGCGGAACACCACCTTTTGCGGTGCGGCGGCGAACAGAACATTCTTATAAATCGCCACATCGCCGTTGCTGATGTTGGACAGATTGCGTCCACCCTCGCCGCATACCTCGGTGCGGATCTCCACACCGTCCACCTCCGAGAACGCTTCGCCCTCGATCTGGTTCGGCACCGCGAACAGCCGGTTTTCGGCAGTGTTTTTGGTAAAGTCCACACGGATATACCGGTCACCGCGCCACACCTTCAGTGTGACCGGATCGTTGTCTGGGGTCAGCGCATACAGGCTGGTCAGTGCCACCGATCCGGTGACGGTGTAGCCGTTGTATTTGGTGATAATGTCGTTCTCCTGCAGTCCGATGATCTTCGCCATGCTGCCGCTGGAGAAGGACTGCACAAACGCGCCGTTTGTGCCGATATCGGCGGGCGCCGCCGTCTTCTTCAAAGCCGCATCGCTATACAGATTGTTCACCGTGGATTGCAGGAACATCTTCGGCTCGGAGATCAGCTGCCCTTCCGGCAGATCGGTCGGCACCACATTCCAACCCTCCAGCTCGAACTGCGGGGTGCCGGTGCTGAAGCGGTTATCGATCTCCAGCGTGATGGTCTGCGATTCGCCCGGCATCAGCGAAATGTAGTTGTCATCGTAATACACCGGCAGCATCTGCTCACCGGTCGTCGCGTCCAGCGTTTTCAGCCGCACCGTCAGCGCCGGAGTGTCGGTCGGGTTGGTGATGGTCACCTGATACCGCGCGTTGTCGCCGATGTTGTCCAGCTGTTTGACGGTTTTGGTCAGCTGGATGCGCGGCAGCATATTCAGCTCGCGATAATCCTGCGATTCGTCGGCGTTCATCCAATAGAAGTTGTCCGCTATCTGCTCGCTGCCGTCGTACACCGCGGTTTTCAGGAACCGCAGGCTGCTGGTATCCTCCAGCGCGGGGATATCCAGCGCTGCCACACTGGTGTCATGCTTGGCATCCATCGTCTTTTCCGCATGGTGCACCCGCTCGCCGTTCAGATCGTAGATGTCCAGCACCACCCGCAAGCCGGTGCGATCCTCTTTGGTATAGTTGCGCAGGAAAATGCTGCCGGCATCGTCGTTGCCGCTGTTCGGCCAGTAAGCGCTGAGCGGCGCGGTACCTTTTTTCAGTCCGAAGTAGCCGCCGTTGGTGTCGTAATAATAGTCATAGGTCTGCCAGATCATCGACGGCCACGCCGACTGGCTCATCCACATCAGCAAGCCCTCGCGGCCAATGTGACACATGCCCTCGTACAGCGCTTTCATGCCCTCGTAGTTCATCATTTGGGCGGTGCGGGTGAAGTCGCGCAGGTTGTCGCTCGCGCCGTACCAGGTGTTCATCTTATCCACATAGCCGTCCGCATCGGTGGCGCTGTAGCCGCCGTCGGTACCGCAGAAATCGTGGATACCCCACACATCGTTGATCGGCCAGGCGTATTTGTCGGTCAGCATTTTCATAACGCTTTCGTACGCCGGCACGTTCGGATAGCCGCGCTCGATCTGCATGATCTTGGCGTTTTGGCGATCCAGATTTTCTTCAAAATAGTATGACGGTGTTTGGGCAGCGTAAACAAAGCCCTCACCGGTGAGGTGGTTGTCCGCCGAAAAAGCCGAATAGTACCGGCTGCCGTCCTGCTCGGTGGTCAGTTTTTTCAGTGCATTGTTCAGCTCGGTAGGCGGCGGACCCTCGTTGCGGCCACAATACACCGCCAGCGCCGCGTGCCGCCGGATGCGATAGACATTGTCCACCGCGTTGGCAAGGAACATCTCGTTATCGTCGGGGTTGCAATCCTCGTCCGGTGAGCCTTGCTCCCGGTCGATGGGATTCGCCAGCCAGAAGTCGTTCCAGATCAGAATGCCGTATTTGTCGCACGCATCGTAGAACGCGCGGTTGGAGGTCATGCCCACCCAGTTGCGGATCATGGTGAAGTTGGCTTCGGCATGCATCCGCACCTTGACATCGTATTCGGCATCGGTCGCCGCCAGATTGGCATCATCCATGCCCCAGTTGCCGCCGCGCATGATGATGTGCACGCCGTTGCAATACAGCGCCAGCGGACCGCCCTGAGATTTGGGATATTTGGCATCCTGCAAATCGTCGGCGGGGACATAGTCGTGGTCATCATAGGTCAGCTCGCGCACACCGAACCGGAAGGACATCGCGTCGGAAGCGGTGCTGCTCGCCTTATCGCTCGCGGTCAGTGTCATAGTGTACAGCGGCTGGTCACCATAGGTGTTGGGCCACCACAGTTCCGGATTCTGCAGCACCAACGCTTCGGCCAGCGTATACTCCTGCTTGACGGTGTGCGCCGGCAGCGTGACCGGATAGTCAAACGAGAGCACCGTTTTGTCGCCGGACGGCGACTGGATCCGACCAGACACCACGGTGTTCACCTCTTTGTTCGAGGCGTTGGACAACAGCGCTTTCACCGTGAGCGTGGCGGTTTTATTGTTGTTGCTCAGCTTGGTGGTGACCAGCGGATCCGCCACCAGCACATCGTCGGTATAATTCACAAACACATCGCCGTAGATACCGATGTTGCGCCCCGGCATGGTGGGGATCCAGTCCCAACCGACGCTGGCGGCAATGGTGGGGTTATCCCGCACAATGGCACCGCCGTTGTGGCCGGCGTATTTGCTGTTTTTCAAGTCCACTTTGTCGGGGTGGTCGTTTTTGTGGATATACACCGCCAGATAGTTTTCGCCGCCATAGTTGGCAAGCGCGGTGATATCAAATTTGCCGCGGATAAAGGCGCCTTGGATATCTCCCAGCTTTTCGCCGTTAAAATACACATCCGCTTTCCAGTTGATGGAGTTGAAATTCAGCCAGGTGCGCTTGCCTTCCTGCTCTTTCGGGATCACAAACGCATCGCGATACCAGAAATCGGCGGTAAAATAGCTGTCGGAAATTTGCAAAATGTTGTCTGCCACCCGCATATCCGGCACCGCGCCGGCGTTTTTATAGGATGTCAGTACCGTGCCGGGCACGGTGGCGGGCAGCCAGCTGTCGTCGGTGTATCCGGCCGTGGACAGCTGTTCGCCGGTGGCGCTCACTTCGGAGGCACGCTCCAGCTTCCAGTTGCCTCCCCGCAGGTATTGGGTGCCGTCCGCTTCCGGCGACGGCAGCTCCCCTACGGAATAGGTCAGATCATTCATGCCATAAACCTCCCATTCGGATAATGCATAGGCATCGCCGTTGCTTTGCTTGCACAGCAAGCGCACATAGCACGCCTGTTCGGCTTTGGGCAGCGTGACGCTTTCGACATCCCCGCTCCCCTTGTCTTCGGTATACACATCGCGCCATGTTTTTTCGTCGTCCGACACCTGCACCGCATAGCGGGTGGCAAAATTGTCGTCTGACCAGTACAGCTTAAAGCTCTGGATCTCGCTTTTGGCGCCGAGATCAACATACACGTACTGTTCTTCTTTGCCGGCGGTGGCTTCGGCTTTCCACACGCTTTCAAACGCGGTGGGTTTGACCGCATCCAGCAGCACCGTATGGCCCTCGGCATCCAGCAAATCCCAGCGGGAGAGCTGCATCAGCGGCTGTCCGTCGGCGCTGGTCGCACCCGGGTTGCGGATTTTGGTGATGTCCAGCCGGTAGTAGGTATAGGCGGCGGTTTCTTTCAATGTAAAGGTCTTGGTTTGTTCGCGGTCGGCGAATTGAATACCGGTTTGGGTATCCAGCACCGTCCAATTTTCGCCGTCGTTTGAGCCTTGCAGCGTCCAATTTTCGGGATCGCGCTCCTGCGAATCGTTGGCGCTGGCAACAAGATACGAACGAACGCCGATGGCGGCGCTGCTGTCCGGCAGCCGCACCTGCACCCAACAGGTGTTATGAAAAGTCAGGTACTTGGTGCTGGTCTTGCCATCAAACAGATTCTCCAGCTGCTCGTTTTCCGGGCTGTCCGACACCGGGTGCTGCGCCGTTTTGCGCACCCGCTGATCGCCGTACACGCTAAACAATCCATCGGTGACTAGCTGCGCCGTTTGGTCAAAGCCGATGTTATCGGAAGCATACGCGGCGCGTCGATAGGCGATGTTGCGCACCGGCGAGGCGAACTCGGCCGCTGTGGAACCGACGGTCGCCACGCCCGGCATAGACGCCAGCATAGCGACACTTGCCACCGCGCCCAGCGCTTGTTTCCAATGGTTTTTCATGCTCTCCCCACTCCTTTTTTCGCTTTGTATGGGCGGAACTGCTAAAATTTCTTCAGCACTGATCGATCATCCGGTTGCAGTATACCAAAACATGTGCTATAATGCACGACAAAAGAGAACACCAATGCGACAATATTTGCACCGTTTTCCAAAGGAGATGTCTACCATGTCGCTGTATGAATTTCGACCGCAGGAGTTTTCGCTGCGGATGGGCGACCCGTTCACGATGCCGCCCCATCTGCATTCGCATATGGAGATTGTTTATCTGACCGAGGGCGAGTTGCATATGTCCATCAACCGCGAGCGACGGATCATGCATGCCGGCGATCTGGCGATCGTGTTCCCCAACATTGTGCACGCTTTCAAAGCACCCAGCACCGAGGGCGGGTTGGAAATTCTGATCTTCTCCCCCTCGTTGCTGCGCCAGAACCGCCAGCTGATCCAGCAGTACCATCCTGTCGATCCGTTTGTCACCTGCGACCGGCTGCACCCCGATATTCCCTATGTGATGCACGACCTGCTTGACGAAGTGGATCACCCGGACGACAAGCTTTGTCCGATTTTGTTCGACTTGCTGATGGTGCGGCTGATGCCGCTGCTGACCATGCAGATTAATACCCAAAACAGCCCGTTTGACATGACCAACCGCGCGGCGCAATACCTGATGCAGCATTTTGATGACCCCACCCTCACGCTGGACACGGCGGCTGCTGCGCTGGGAATCAGCCGGTTTGCGCTGTCGCGGCTGTTCACCGGACAGCTGGAGCTGTCGTTTTCGCAATATCTGCGTTATTTGCGGGTGGAGCGCGCCAAAGAGCTGCTGGCATCGCCAAAGCTGTCTATTTTGCAGATCGGGCTGGAATGTGGATTCAACACGCCCCGCAGCTTTGAACGTGCGTTCCGCGAGCAGTGCGGATGTTCGCCCCGCGCATTCCGCCAAGGTGCCGGAAAAGAATAAGATATCGCAAACGAGGGAGTATGGCAATCGCCACACTCCCTCGTTTTTATGTTGGTTATTCATCACTAGTCAAAATAATGTTATCCGCCCGCAAAATCAGTTCTTTCAAATGCTGACCACGGCCAGCCAACATATGCAGTTCATACTGCCCATTCGTTTCACGCAACGCCTCGTAGAACCACTGGGCACCGGCCAGCGGCGGTTCATTGTGCAAAATGGTGGCATTTTGAAACCGGATGGTAAACCCCGGAGACGAATCGCCCTGATTTTCTATTTGGATAATAAAATCCTTCCCCTTTTTGCGCGCCGCCAAAATTGTGCTGTCGTGCAGCCACACACCTTTCAGCGGATTTTTCCAATCCGGATGGGCGGCACAATAGGCATCGTATTCCCGGTCGTAGGTGCTTATAGCCTCTCGTACCAGGCGGTCATTGTTTTCACAGTAAGCTGTGATTGCCTTGAGCACCGCCGGTGAAACGGTACGCAATGCCAACACCCGTATATCCGCCACCTGCGCCAAAATATCCGCCGGTACATTCTTTTTTATTTCGCGGCAGTAGCGCCGTTGCATCTGCGCGAGTTTTTTCTTCATCACATCCGGCTCATAGAGTTTCATGTCCAGCATTTCCTGTTCTTCTGCCTGATAAAGGCGGCGAAAATACTCTTCGGAATAGGTTTCCGCCTCCTTGCTTGCCTGTAAGCCCACATGCCAGATACTGCGCTGCATAGCCTGGTACCATTTTTTGGTCGGAAATTTCATGTGACCCCCCGCTTTCAAATTCATCTGTCAACCACATTATAACTCTGTCGTCACGATGTTATCACGGAAAAAAGTTGCGAACTATCTTTCATCTGATGGCAGATTGGTTATTCTTTTACGCGGTGCATGTCCAGCTGTGCCATGACAAGACCGTAGTAGATGCCCTTTTTCCGCATCAGCTCGTTGTGGGTGCCCATTTCCGCCACGCGGTGCTGGTCGATCACGAAAATGCGATCGGCGCCACGCAGGGTGGACAGCCGGTGGGCAATCGCAAAGGTAGTGCGATCCTTGGTGAGGCGCTCCAGCGCCTGTTGAATCTGATACTCGGTTTCGGTGTCCAGACTGCTGGTCGCTTCGTCCAAAATCAGCAGCCGCGGATCGTGTAAAATCGCGCGGGCGATCGCGATGCGCTGACGCTCGCCGCCCGACAGGGTGTAGCCATGCTCCCCGACATAGGTGTCGTAGCCATCGGGAAATTTGGTGATAAACTCGTGGGCGTTCGCCATTTTGGCGGCGCGCACCACTTCTTCATATCCCGCGTCCGGCTTGGCGTAGCGGATGTTATCGTACACGCTGCCCGAAAACAAAAAGGTTTCCTGCAGCACCACACCGATCTGGTGGTGCAAGCTTTCCTGCGTGATGTCCCGCAAATCCACACCATCCAGCAAAATGGCGCCGTCGTCCACATCGTACAGGCGCATCAACAGGTTAATGACCGTGGATTTGCCTGCACCGGAGGAGCCGACCAAGCCAATCATTTCGCCCGGCTTGACCGAGAAATTGATATCCTCCAGCACCGGCAGATACGACCGATAGCCGAACGTGACATGCGAAAACTCCACCTGTCCGCGAATGTCCAGCGGGCGCGCTTCGGCGCGTTCGTGCACATCGGATTCCTCGTCCAAAATATCGTAGATGCGCTCCAGCGAGGTGGTCAGCCGCATCAGCATACGCGGCAAGCGGGTGATGAATCCCAGCGGTCCGTACAGCATCCCGGCATAGGACACAAACTGCATCAGCTGGCCGGGCGTCATCCGCCCGTCCATCACATTCAGACCACCAAAATAGATCACGAAAAAGGAGCCGATGGTCAGCAAAAAGGTGATGAACGGATACAGCGTCGCCCAAAAAATCTCGTTGCGGCGCTGGATGGTGGTCAGCCGCTCGGCGTATCGGGTGAAGCGGTCGATCTCGCGCTGCTCCTGGCCGAACGATTTTACCACCCGAATGCCCGACAGCACATCCTGCAAGCGACCGTTCACCTTGTCGTTGAACCGCCACTGCTGCCGCCACAGCCGCATTTCATACCGGTGGAACACCCGCACCAGCAGCCCCGCCACCGGCAGCAGCGCCAGTGTGAGCAGCGCCAGCTTCCAATCCATGGTCAGCATGGCGATCATCGCGCCGATCATGATGAAGATCTGGGTGAACATGCCGGCGAACACTTCTTCCATAAACTGGCGGATGGTACCGGTATCGTCCACCACGCGGTTCATCAGCTCGCCCGCTTCGCGTCCGTCGATAAACGAGAGCGACAGCGCGTTGATTTTGGCAAACACCCGCATACGCAGATCACGGCTGATACGGGTGCCCAGCTTATTGCTCCACAGGGTGCGGGTGATGGACAGGGTGATGGACAGCACCAGCATGACCAGCATCAATCCGAAAAAGGTCAACACCTGCGAGGCGCTGCCCTCGGCGGGCACCAGCACATCGTCCACGAAATAGCGCTGTACATACTGCTGGCCGATGGTGATGGCGGAGATCGCCACCATAAACAGGGTGATCAGCAGCAGCGGCACCGCATACGGGCGGCACAGATCCCAAAACCGCCGAAAGGTGCGTCCGCGTCCGCTGCAGCGCGGGCACGCGCTGGTGCCGGGCAGCACCCGCCCGCACTGGGGGCAATAGCGCTCTTTTTCCTGCGAGGTGATCTCGCGCGATTCGCCTTTGCAAAACAGGGTTGTACCGCGCGCCACATAGGATTGGCGCACCATATGCCGCATATGGAACCGACAAAGCAGCTGCTGGTCATCACCGCGTTTCGCGAGCAACAGGCCGCTGTCCACCTGCGGTGAGCACAAAATCTCGTCCCATTCGGACAGCACCAGCCGGTGCGCCACCCGCCCTTGCTGCCAGACAAGCAGCGTGTTGCGGGTGACCACCACATACCCGTCGGCGCAATAGTCGCCGTCCGGGGTAACATCAAACGGCACGCAATACACTATATCCCGGCTCCGGATCGGAGCCAGCGCCGCTTCCACATCCGGTGGAAGCGTATACCGCAAATTCATAAGCGGTTTACCGCCTTTCCTCGCCACAGGGCGTTAGATAAACAGATCCAGCTTTTTGATCTCTTTGGGGGTCAGGGCGTACAGATTGGGAATTTCAAACCGGTTGCCGTCCAGATCGTTCACCAGATAGCGATCCTTGCCGATGGCATAGACATTGCTGCCGCCCATCCGCACGGTAAAACGGCAATCGCCCCGATCGGTCTGCACATCCCAATAGGAATAGCCGTATTCCTCTTTGATATCCCGCACCCGCAAAATTTTGGGAGTGAAATACCGCAGCGCCAGCTGATCGTTCAGCAGCGCCTGTGTGGCGGCGGACAGCTGCGTCATATCGTTGATCAAGCCGATCTCGCGGCCATCTCCCTCCGGCTCGCGGATGGAGATATAGCGGTCGGGATCGGAAAAGGGAAAGCACCGGTGCACCGCCACCCGCGGATAGCTTTTGCCCTCAAATTCCAGCTGCAAAAAGCCGCCGGGCGTTGCGGTAAAGGTGGCGTTATCATCGGTGATCCACCGAATGGCGATGGCTTGTTCCACCGCCTGTTTTTCCTGTTCCAATACATCCATTGGTTCGTTCATCAGTCGCCCACTCCTCTCATCGCCAGCGCTTTGGATTGCAGCTGGAGCAGTTTATAATAGGTTCCCTTTTGGCGCACCAGCTCATCATGGGTGCCGCTTTCCACCAGCCGTCCGTCCTCGATCACGATCAGCCGATCCGCCTCGCGCAAGGTCGACAGGCGGTGGGCAATGGAAATGGTGGTGCGTCCGCGGGTGAGCTGTTCCAGCGACGCCTGGATCGCGCGCTCGGTTTCGGTATCCACCGAAGCGGTGGCTTCGTCCAGCACCAGAATGCGCGGATCCGCCAAAATCGCCCGCGCGATGGACAGGCGCTGGCGTTCGCCGCCCGACAGCTGCCGTCCGCCTCGCCCGATCACCGTGTCGTAGCCATCCGGCAAACGGCAGATGAAGGGATGGGCACTGGCAGCGATGGCGGCCTGTACGATCTCGTCGCGGGTGGCATTCGGTCGCGCATAGGCGATGTTGTCCGCGATGGTGCCCATAAAGATATAGGTTTCCTGGCTGACCATCGCCACCGCACCGCGCAGCGAGGAAAAGGACAGATCCTTGACGTTGATGCCATCCAGCAGCACCTCGCCGCTGTCCGCATCGTACAACCGCGAGATCAGGTTGACCAGCGTGGATTTGCCCGCGCCGGATTTGCCCACAATGCCGAGCATCTCGCCGGCTTTGACATCCAGATCGATATTGTGCAGAATCTCCTTGTGCGGGTCGTAGCTGAAGCAGACCCCGCGCAAAGTCACATCGCCGCGAATGTCGGTTTGGATGGCGTTTTCTTTTTCCACAATATCCGGCACTGCATCAATAATTTCAAAAATACGCTGGGCAGCGTTCATGCTGTTGCTCCACCAATGGAACATATCCGAGAAAAAAATCATCGGCCCTTGCATCATGGTCAGATAGTTGACAAAGGTGATGAGCTGGCCATAGGAAAACCGGCCGGACGAGGTCAAAATCAACACCGCGCCCACACACCATACCAGCAGCACCGGCAGATCACGCCCCACGCTATAGGTGGCGTCAAACCGGTTGCGATAGCGCACCACATTGATCTCGGCGTCGCGCACCCGGTTGTTCACCCGGTCAAAGCGGGCATCTTCGGTACGCTCCTGTCCAAAGGTTTTGACCACCCGCGCGCCGGTGAGATTATCGTTCAGCACCGAATACAGCGACCGCATCACCTTGGCGCGCCGCCCATGGGCGTGCCAGCAGCGCGGCAGCAGCTTATAGCTGATGAAAAACAGCGGCGGCAGCAGCGCGATCGCCACCAGCGCCAGCCGCCAATCGATGGTAAACATGATGATCATGGCAGTCAGCATCGTCAGAATATTAAACGCCAGATAGGGCAACCCATCGATAAACAGATGGGTCACCTCGCCCGCGTCGCCGTTGACCCGCTGCATCAGGCTGCCGGTTTGGCGGCGGGTGAAAAAGCCGATGGATAGCCGCTGCAGCGCGGAAAACACCCGGCTTTTCAGCTGGCACACCACGCCCGGCACCATATAACCGACCATACGTCCTTGAATAATGCCGGTCAGCTGCTGCAACAGCTTGACCCCCACCATGGTGACCGTGAGCAGCCCCAGCAGCCGCCCGAAATCGCCGCCGGTCAGACTGCCCGCCTGCACATCCTGCGCCAGCACCTTATCGTACAGCACCGTGCCCGACAGGTACGGCCAGATCGCATTCAGCACACCGGAGGCGGCAATACACAACAGCATGATCGCCATGCGCCCTTTATACTCCTTAAAGCAGGAGAGAATGCGCAAAAAGATGGTGTGCTTTTCCATGCAGCGGGGACACACCGCGCGTCCCCGTTCGGGATATGGCATGCCGCATTTGGGACAACAGGCTTCCTCTTCGTCATCATCGGGAGGCGGTCCACCAGGGCCACCCGGAGGGGGTCCGCCCGGGCCACCGGGAGGAGGACCGCCTGGTCCGCCGCCACCGGGTGGCGGTGCATGGGGCGGTTGCCCGTTCGGAGCTGGGCGATCGTCCTCGCCCAGCGTTTCACGCAGCTGGCGCACAAACCGCTGCATCGCCCGCATCCGTGCGCTGGAAAACCGGCAAAGCCAAGTCGGTTCGCCATCGACATCCAGCACCAGCAAACCGCCCACCACCTGCGGCAGCACCTCGGGGTGCGACAGGTTATTCAGCGAGTAGGTATACACCTGCTGGATGTCAGCGGGGGTCAGCATGCGTTCGCGCGGCAGCGATCCGGCAAAGCGCATATCCTCCGCCAGCGCGGTGACCACAAACACCAGCTGCTCATCGGTCAGCACCAGATACAGATACCGCAGTTCGCCTTCGTTGGTCATATCCGCCATGGTCACCGCTTTGGGCGACAGCGAATAGCCCTTTTGCCGCAACGATTCCAGCAGCCCTTTGGGCATATGTTTGATCGGTTCCATTCCTTAACCTTCCTACTATGTACAAGATCGGCGGCCGGGGGACTTTCCACAGCCGCGCGAAGCCTCCGTTTTATCCGCGAGCGCCCAGCTGTCGCATGGCTTCATCCAGCACCGATGCGACCTGCAGCGTTGTTTGCGGCGAAGCAACATCGCTTTCCAAAGCACCGGCAGCCACCAGCTGCTGGAACGCCTCGGCCTCGTAGCAAAAGCCGTCGCGCCCCGAAAAATCGCACACTTCATCCTTCTGTCCCGGACGGTGGATCACAAAGTGGTCGGCACAGAACATATGCGGTACTTCGATCCATCCGGCAGAGCCGAACAGGCGCGCATCCTGCGCTCCCACCGTGTCGATAGCGCAGGTCATTTCCGCTACCCGCCCGCCGGAATACCCCAGCGTCACCACGGCAAAGCTGTCCACCCCGGTTTCCGCCAAGCGACCGTGCGTCCGCACCGATTCAATCTCCGAGCCAAACAGCATTTGCGCGACATGGGCGGTGTAGACTCCTACATCCAACAGCGCGCCGCCGCCCTGTGCCGGGTCGTACAGCCGCGAATGGGGATCGGGCGCCGCCGAAAAGCTGAAATCCAGCTGGGCAAAGCGCAAATCGCCGATGGCTCCCCCGTCGATCCGGCGGAGAATTTCCTGCCATGCCGGCAAAAAACGCGTCCAGATCGCCTCCATCAGCAGCACTCCTTTTTGCCGGGCGAGGGCAAACAACTCGCGTCCCTCCTGCTGCGACATGGCAAGCGGTTTTTCGCAAATCACCGGCTTGCCCGCTTCGATGCACAAACGCACCGCGGCGGCGTGGGCGGTGTTGACCACGGCGATATACACAATATCAATCGACGGGTCCGCCAGCAGCGCTTCGTAGCTGCCGTAGGCGCGCGGAATCGCAAATTCATCCGCAAAAGCAGCAGCGCGCTGTGTCGTGCGGGCAGCACACGCCGCGAGCGTAGCTCCGGGTACATCCCGCAGCGCCGATGCCATATGGCGGGCAATGCCGCCGCAGCCGATAATTCCCCAGTTGGCCATGATCGTTCCTCCCTTTGAAAAAAGCGGGCAGTTTTTGCAAACCACCCGCTGGTATGTAAAAATGTGAGCGGACCTGTAAGCCGAGTTCTGTCGTGAACAGCCATCTATCTCGACTGTATGTTGCCATACAGCTCTAGCCGCCCGTTGAAGCCCATCGGGCCGATGGATCGCTTCGGTCGGCGTTGCTTCGGATAGGGTTTGCAGGGCCATATGGTCTCCCATATGCCGGTGAGCTCTTACCTCGCCTTTCCACCCTTACCGCGAAAAACGCGGCGGTATATCTCTGTTGCACTTTCCCTAGGGTCACCCCCGGCGGCCGTTAGCCGTTATCCTGCCCTGTGAAGCTCGGACTTTCCTCATACGCAAAGCGCACGCGGCTGTTCAGTCCGCTCATCGTTTATTATGACCGAAACGCCCCTCAATGTCAAGCCACGAAACGGTTTTTGCATAGCGAAAATGCCCGGTGTGTTTTTGGCACAAACGCACAAAAGGACGGCTTTCGCCGTCCTTTTGCATCGAAGCGCTGCTCCGGATAGATACCGCTGTGTTCAAATATCGCAGCGGGTCAGATCTTCGTAGGTTTCGCGGCGCACCACCACGCGGGAGATGCCATCCTTCACCATCACCACCGCCGCGTTAGGCAGGCGGTTATAGTGCGATGCCATCGAATAGTTGTAAGCGCCGGTCGCCAGCACCGCCAGCGTATCCCCCGCTTCGCAATCCGGCAGATCCACATGCTCCTGAATCAAGTCGCCGCTTTCGCAGCAGCGGCCGGAGATGGTGGCTTTGCCGGTGGCGGGCTTGTCCGCCTTGTTCGCCGCCACCACGGTGTACGCCGACTGATACAGCGCGTACCGCGGGTTATCGGTCATGCCGCCGTCCACACTGACATAGGTGCGCACACCGGGGATGACCTTGACGCCGCCCACCGTGTACAGAGTCAAGCCCGCCGGCGCCACAATCGAGCGACCCGGCTCGATCACCATATACGGGAACGGGAAATCCAGCTCCTTCGCCTTTTGGCGCGCCGCCGCCGATACCAGCTGCATATACTCGCCGTTGGCTTTGGGATGATCCTCGGCGGTATAGCGAATACCAAAGCCGCCGCCCACATTCAGTTCGGGCAAAACGATGCCGGTTTCATCCTTGATCTGCCGCATAAAGGTGAGCATCACCTCGGCGGCATGGATAAAGGGCTGTTCGTCAAAAATCTGCGAGCCGATGTGGCAATGCAGACCCTTCAGTTCCAGTCCCGGCAGCGCCAGCGCCTGGCGCACCCCTTCCAGCGCATCGCCGTTTTCCAGCGTAAAGCCGAATTTGGAATCGATCTGCCCGGTGCGGATAAAGCTGTGGGTGTGCGCATCAATGCCGGGGGTGATGCGCAGGTAGATATGGGCGGTTTTGCCCAACTCGCCCGCCACCGCCGACAGACGGCGCAGCTCGGTCGCATTATCCACAATGATGCGTCCCACGCCGTAGTTCAGCGCCATTTTCAGCTCGTCCACCGTTTTGTTGTTGCCGTGGAAATAGATGCGGTCGGCCGGAAAATCCACCTGCATCGCGGTGTACAGTTCGCCACCCGACACCACATCGATGCCGCAGCCTTCCTGTTTGACGATGCGGTACATCTCCTTGAAGCTGCACGCCTTGCTGGCGTACGCCACCATACCGCCCTGCGGGTAGCAATCATCAATCGACTGCTTATAATCCCGCAGCGCCTGACGGATGGTGGTTTCGTCCATCACATACAAGGGAGTGCCGTACTGCGCCGCCAGTTCCACGGTGTCACAGCCGCCGATGGTCAGATGTCCCGCGGCGTTGACCGCCGTGTTGTTCATCACAAACATGATTGATTCCTCCTTTTTATTCGTCGGTATCTTCGGTAACGGATACAAGGATGTCGCGCAGAGTGTCCACACCCTCGCCCGTAACGGCGGAAAACGGGATCGTTTGAATGCCCTCGTAATCCGCCAATTCCTGTTGCAGCGACTCCAGCCGCTGGGCGCGCTGGGTCTTGTTCAGCTTGTCCGCCTTGGTGAGCACGATCACAAAGGGGATGCCGGTTTCGGTCATATACTCGATCATCATGCGGTCGTCCGCCGTCGGCGGGTGGCGCATATCCACCAGCTGCAGCGTCAGCCGCAGATCGCGATCCGCTTCAAAATAGCCCTCGATCAGCGTGGCCCAGCGCCGTTTTTCGGCGTGGGACACCTTGGCGTAGCCGTAGCCCGGCAGGTCGATCATCCGCATGGTGTCCAACCGGTAAAAGTTGATGGTAGCGGTTTTGCCGGGGGTGGCGCTGGTGCGCGCCAGCGCTTTGCGGTTGACCAACCGGTTGATGAGCGAGGATTTGCCCACATTGGAGCGGCCGGAAAAAGCGACCTCCGGCAGATCCGGCGGCAACAGCTGGCTGCTGAGCGCCGCCGCGGCTTCAAAGGCTGCGGTTTCGATTTTCATACGCGTTCATCCTTTACTGCTGCACCCCGACCACCGGGTCGGACGCGCAGGGAATCGGGTTCGCGACCGTTTTGGCACGGTCGGACGCTTTTTTGGTGGGTTTGGACTCCGGCTTAGGCAGCAGCGCGTTTTCCATCACGGTGTCCAGATGCGACGCGGTGATAAACCGCACATGCTGCTTCACCACCGCATCCACTTCGTCCAGATCCGGCTCGTTTTGCTGCGGAATGATGACGGTTTTCATATGATGGGTATACGCCGCCATGCTCTTTTCGCGCAGACCGCCGATCGGCAGTACCCGCCCGCGCAGCGAGATCTCGCCGGTCATCGCAAGGTCGTGCCGCACCGGGCGACCGGTCAGCGCTGACACCAGCGCCGTCGCCATGGTGACGCCGGCGGAGGGGCCGTCTTTCGGCACCGCGCCCTCCGGCACATGAATGTGGATATCTTTGGTTTTATAGAAATCCGGCGCAATTTGCAGCGAGCCGGCGCGCGAACGCACATAGCTGACGGCGGTGCGGGCGGATTCTTTCATCACATCGCCCAGCGAACCGGTCAACTCGATCTTGCCGGTGCCGTCCAGCACCGCGACCTCGACCGGCATGGTTTCGCCGCCGACCGATGTCCATGCCAGTCCGTTGACCACGCCCACTTCGTCCCGGCGCTGCTCGTCCTCCGCTTTATAGCGGCGCGGGCCCAGAAAATCTTCCAGATGCGACACAGTGACGCTCTTTTTCTCGCCGGACACAATGATTTTCGCAACCTTGCGGCATATTTTTGCCAGCGCGCGTTCCAGATTGCGCACACCCGCTTCCCGCACATAGCCGTCAATAATGGCGCGCAGGGTGGTATCCGACAACCGCATCATGCTCTTTTTGATACCGTGCTTTTGCATCTGCTTGGGCAGCAGATGCTCTTTGGCGATATGGAATTTCTCTTCCGCCGTGTAACTCGGCAGCGAGATCACATCCATGCGGTCGTACAACGGCGCGGGAATGTTCTCCACCGTGTTGGCGGTGGTGATAAACAGCACCTGCGACAGATCAAACGGCAGCTCCACATAATGATCCACAAAGGCGGTGTTTTGCTCGCTGTCCAGCACCTCCAGCATGGCGGAGGCGGGATCGCCGCGGAAATCGTTGCCCATTTTGTCAATCTCGTCCAGCAGCATCACCGGGTTGCACACCCCCGCCTGTTTGATGGCGTTGATGATACGACCGGGCATAGCGCCGATATAGGTCTTGCGGTGACCGCGAATATCGGATTCGTCCCGCACGCCGCCCAGCGACACCCGCACATACGGGCGACCCATCGCGCGCGCGATGGATTTGGCGACCGAGGTTTTACCCACACCGGGCGGTCCCGCCAAGCACACGATCTGACCTTTGATATCCGGCGCGAGCTGGCGTACCGCCAAAATCTCGATGATACGATCCTTGACTTTATTCAATCCGTAGTGATCCTCATCCAGCATCTCGCGGGCACGGGTGATGTCGATCTCCCCTTCCGCCAGCTTGCCGAACGGCAACTCCAAACAGGTGTCCAGATATTGCCGCACCACGGTGGCCTCGTGCGAGCCGACCGGCATTTTCGCCAGCTTGTCGCACTCTTTGAGCAGCTTGTCCCGACTGGCATCGGGCAGCGTCATCTCTTTGATACGTTTGCGGTATTCTTCCGATTCCTCCAGCGGGTTGTCCTCTTCCCCCAGTTCGGAGGCAATCACCTGCATCTGCTCCCGCAGATAGTAGTCCCGCTGGTTCTGATCCATCTGCTCCCGCACCCGGTCATGGATGGACTGCTCCAGTTTGAGCACCGCCACCTCGCGATCCATCAGACGCAGCAGCGCCTCGGCACGGGCATGGACATTGGTTTGCTCCAGCAGCTCCTGCTGCTCTTCGGGGCGCAGTTTCATTTGGAACGCGATGTAATCGGTCAGCACGCCCACATCCTGCATAGTCTGCATCATGCGCGTGGGGTCAGACGCGCCCTGCGTGGGGGTGGCGTACTGCGTATACTGCTCGAAGTAGCAGATGAGCTCGCGTGTCAACGCCATTGCTTCCATCGGGTCGCTCACGCGGGTTTCCCCATCCTCGCGAATGCGCGCCATGCGCACATTCTCCTGCACCTGCATCTCCTCGATGTGCGCGCGGTACACGCCCTCTGCCAAAATGCGGACATTGTCGCCCGGCAGCCGCAGCACCTGACGCACCTTGGCGACCACACCGTGGTCGTACAGATCGTCGCGCGCGGGATCTTCCACCTCGGCGTCGCGCTGCGCCACCAGGAAGATGGTCTGGTCATGGGACAGCGACTCGTTGAGCGCCGCAATGGAGCCGGGGCGACCCACATCCAAATGCAGCATGACTTCGGGAAAAGCCACCATTCCGCGCAAGGGCAGCAGCGGTAAGGTATCCACCCGCGCCACGCGTTTGCGTATTGCCATAAAGAGTATCCTCCGTTTCTATGTACATCCGGCGCCATCCGGCGCAGAAATCCGGTCGATTGGTGTCGGCGGACAGCGCGCACCGCGGCGCATGACCGCCAAAAAAAGCAAAAATCAGCCAGCCACCGATGCCGTCTTTGGCATCCGGCGTCTGACCGATTGTATGCGTTTTATGCCGTTACTTTCCGGGTGGAGCCCTTTTTCGCCGGTGCTTTCAGCCGCGGAGCCTTGCGCTCCGGGTCGATCACCAGTTCGGGCTTTGCCCCCTCGGTAACACAGTTTTCGTGGACAATGACCTTGGTGATGGTCGGGTCGGACGGCACTTCAAACATCAGCTCCGTCAGCAGTTCTTCCATCACCGCCCGCAGTCCGCGCGCACCGGTGTTGCGCTCCAGCGTTTTTTGAGCCACCGCTTTCAGCGCGTTATCGGTGAATTCCAGCTCCACATTGTCCAGCTGGAACAGCTGCTTATACTGGCTGAGCAGCGCGTTTTTGGGCTCGGTCAGAATTTTGACCAGCGCCTCGGCATCCAGTGCCTCCAGCGTGGTGATGACCGGCATACGACCCACCAGCTCGGGGATGATGCCGTAGCGGATCAGATCCTGCGGAATCACCTGCGCCATCAGGCGGCTGCGGTCGATATCCTTTTTGGACTTGACCTCATTGCCAAAGCCCAGCGAACCGGAACCCAGCCGTTTTTCCACGATCTCTTCAATACCATCGAACGCCCCGCCCAAAATGAACAGGATGCCGGAGGTATCGATCTGGATAAACTCCTGCTGCGGGTGCTTGCGTCCGCCGGAGGGCGGCACGTTCGCAACCGTGCCCTCCAAAATCTTCAGCAGTGCCTGCTGCACACCCTCGCCGCTGACATCCCGCGTGATGGAGGGATTTTCGCTGCGGCGGCTGATTTTGTCAATTTCGTCCACATAGATGATGCCGTGTTCGGCACGCGACACATCATAGTCGGCCGCCTGGATCAGGCGCAGCAGGATGTTTTCCACATCCTCGCCCACATAGCCGGCTTCGGTCAGCGTGGTCGCGTCGGTCACCGCGAACGGCACATCCAGTGCCCGCGCCAGCGTTTGCGCCAGCGCGGTTTTGCCCACGCCGGTGGGACCCAGCATCAGCACATTGCTTTTGCCCAGCTCGGTCTCGCCGTCGTTGCCGTAAAACATACGCTTATAGTGATTATACACCGCCACCGACAGGGTGATCTTGGCTTTTTCCTGCCCGATCACATAGTCATCCAGCGTTTTTTTGATATCCTTGGGAACAGGCAGCCGCCCGCTCGGCGCCGGCTGTTTGGCCGAACGCTTCGCACCCGGATGCTCCTCGTCCTCCAGCATGGTCTGGCACAGCTTTACACATTCGTTGCAGATATACACGCCGGGGCCAGCCACCATACGGGTTACCTCGTCCTGCGATTTGCCGCAGAAAGAGCAGTGGACGGTGCGTTTGATCTCGTCATTTTTGGGCATTCTGTCCGGTACTCCTTATATCAAAATTGAAACTCAGCGGTGGGTGACAACCTTGTCGATCAAGCCGTATTTCTGCGCGTCCTCAGCGGTCATATAGTTGTCACGCTCGGTATCGCGTTCGATGTTTTCCAGCGGCTGACCGGTCATTTCGGCGTACAAACGGTTCATCCGGTTGCGGATGAACAGAATGTGGTCCGCCTGAATTTTGATGTCACTCGCCTGCCCTTTGGCACCGCCCAGCGGCTGATGGATCATGATCTCGCTGTTGGGCAGCGCCAGACGTTTGCCCTTGGCACCCGCCGCCAGCAGGAACGAACCCATGCTCGCCGCCATGCCGATGCAGATGGTCGACACATCGCATTTGATATACTGCATCGTGTCGTAGATTGCCATACCGGCGGTGATGGAACCGCCGGGGCTGTTGATATACAGATGAATATCCTTGTCGGGATCCTGCCCCTCCAAGTAGATCAGCTGCGCCACCACCAACGACGCGGTCGCGTCGTTGATCTCGTCACACAGCATAATGATCCGGTCGTTCAGCAGCCGGGAAAAAATATCATAGCTGCGCTCGCCCCGGCTGGTCTGCTCGACCACATAGGGCACCAAACTCATATTCGCCATAATCGCCTCACCTTTCCGTTCAGGTAGTCATCAGTATAGGTCGGTACGGAAGCGTTTATACCAATTATTCCGTGACAACGGCGTTTTCTTTGACCAGCTCCAGCGCTTTGCCCACAGCCAGATCGCGTTTCATGTCCTGCTCGCCCAGCACCGCTTTCACTTTGTCAACATCCATATCATACATCTTGGCGTACTTCTCGTACTCGGCGTTCATATCGTCCTCGGTCACCTCGATGGATTCCAGAGCCGCGATCTTCTCCAGCGCCAGACGCACTTTCACCTGTTTGTCCGCCTGATCCTTGAAGCCGTCGCGGAACGCTTGCGGCTCCATGCCGGTGTACTGCAGATAAGTCGGCAGATCCAGACCCTGCGACTGCAGACGGTAACCGAAATCCTGCACCATGTCGTCGATGCGGTTCTCGAACATCGCCTGCGGAATGTCGGCTTTCACGCCCTCCGCCAGCTGATCCAGCAGCGCGGTCTCAAACGCGTTGTCGGCTTCCTGCTGACGATGCTCTTCCATGTGTTTGCGCAAATCCGCCTTCAGCTCATCCAGCGTATCGAATTCGCTGACATCTTTCACGAACTCGTCGTTGACTTCCGGCAGCTCTTTGGTTTTGATCTCGTGCAGTTTGCACTTGAACACCGCGGGCTTGCCTTTCAGCTCTTCCGCGTGGTAATCTTCAGGGAAGGTCACATTGACTTCAAATTCTTCATCGGTGTTTTTGCCGACAATCTGATCCTCGAAGCCGGGGATAAACTGACCGGAGCCCAGCACCAGCGTGTGGTTCTCGCTCTTGCCGCCCTCGAAGGGTTCGCCATCCAGAAAGCCTTCAAAATCGAAGGTAACGGTATCGCCGTTTTCCGCCGCGCGGCCTTCGACCGGCACCAGACGCGCGTTGCGCTCCTGCAGCTTGGTGATTTCGGCATCCACATCTTCATCGGTCACCGGCTCAACTTTTTTGTCGGCTTTCAGACCTTTGTACTCACCCACTTCGACTTCGGGTTTCACGGTGATGACCGCTTTGAACACCAAGCCTTCGGGACCAACGCTGACAACATCCAGATCAATTTTGTCCTGGACATACTCGTAGTCGGACTCTTTGATGGCTTCGTCCAGCGCTTTGGGGTACACATCGTTCATCGCGTCCTCATAGAACACACCGGTGCCGTACATTTTTTCCACCAGATGACGGGGAGCTTTGCCTTTGCGGAAGCCCGGAACCACCATTTTTTTGATGTTCTTCTTATACGCGCGCTCCACAGCCGCTTCAAACGCCGCCGCGTCGACCTCGACTTCCAGCTCGACCCGATTGGCCGTTTCGGTTTTGGTTGCGTTTTTCAAACTCATTTTGACATCCTCCTAATATTTAACCTAACAAATTTTCATAAAGGGTAGTATAGCATACTATAGCGCAATGCGCCAGAGTTTTTTTGAAATAATTGTTAATATTTTATCAGCGTCGCCTCTAAAACACCCGCAAGGGCATAAAAGACAGCGCATCCGCCGAGATCAGCTGCATTTCGATGCCGTGCAGCGTGCCGTTGAACGCCTTGCGGATCCCCGCGCCGTGGATATGACCATAGTAGCAGCGGGTGATGCCCTCGTCCCGCAGCGCCTGCACCATTTCGTCGCACACATTGTCGCCAAACACCGGCGGGTAATGCAAAAACGCGATCAGCGGCAATCCGGTTTCACGCGCCGCCTGCGCCGACATTTGCAGCCGCCCCACCTCCCGGTTGAGCACCCGCTTATCCGCGTCGGCTTCGGCATCGTAAAACCAGCCGCGGGTGCCGCAAACGGCCACCGCGTTGTCGATCGCCACCGCATCATTATGCAGAATACGCAGCGACGTGAACCCACCGTCCAGCAGAAATTGATCCATTTTGCGGCGGGTGGTCCACCAGTAGTCGTGGTTACCCTTGAGCAGCAGCTTGCGCCCGGGCAGCTGCTGCAAAAAGGCGAAGTCAGCCGCTGCTTCCGGCAGCGTCATCCCCCACGAAATATCTCCCGCGATCACCACCGTGTCCTCCGGCTCCACCACCGCGCGCCAGTTGCGTTCCAACCGGTCAACATAGTGGTCCCAGCCGCGGAAATCGTCCATCGGCTTGTTGGTGCCAAAGGACAGGTGCAGATCGCCGATGGCATATAACGCCACGCCGCTTACTCCTGAATGCCCAGCATGTCAAACACGACCGCCCGCATGTTGTCGCGGTCGCACACACCGGTAAAGCGCGGCGTTTTGCCTTTCAGCCCCGCCAGCGGCGCGGGAACCTCGGCGTTGGTTTCGGCGTGCAGTTTTTCCACCTTGTCGAACTCGTCCATATCCGCACAGCCGCCGTCCAGCGCTTCCAGCACGCTGGCGGAGAATTTGTACGGGTTGGCGGTGGAGGCGATAACGGTGGGCGTCTGGTCGCCGGTTTCACGGCGGTACTCCTCGTACACATGCACCGCCACCGCGGTGTGGGTGTCGCACAGATAGCCGTGCTTATGGAAGGTGTCGGCGATGGTCTGCGCCGCCTGCTCGTCGTCACAGCAGCCGCCCACAAACAGGCTTTGCAGCGCCGTTTTCACATCGTCCGGCACGGTGTACTTGCCGGTTTCGGACAGCTCGCCCATCAGACGGCGGATCTCCGCATCGTCACGACCGCACAGATCGTACAGCAGCCGCTCCAGATTGGAGGAGATGAGAATATCCATCGACGGCGAGGTGGTGGTGTAAAACTCGCGGTTGCGGTCATAGGTGCCGGTTTTGATAAAGTCGGTCAACACCCGGTTGCGGTTGGAGGCACAGATCAGTTTGGCGATCGGCAGCCCCATTTTGCGGGCGTAATACGCCGCCAGAATGTTGCCGAAGTTGCCGGTGGGCACCGCCACGTTGATGGCATCGCCCATCTGAATCTTGCCCGCCGCCAGCAGATCGCAATACGCGGACACATAGTACACGATCTGCGGCACCAGACGACCCCAGTTGATGGAGTTGGCGCTGGAGAACATCATGCCGTGCTCCGCCAGCTTTTCGGCAATGGCGGGATCGGTGAAGATGGTTTTGACGCCGGTTTGGGCATCGTCAAAGTTGCCGCGGATGGCGCAAACGCCGACATTGCCGCCCTCCTGGGTGGTCATTTGCAGCTTCTGCATCGGGCTAACACCGTCCTCGGGATAGAACACGAGGATGCGGGTATGCTCCGCATCGCGGAAGCCTTCCAGTGCCGCTTTGCCGGTATCGCCGGAGGTGGCAACCAGAATCACGATCTCTTTGCCGGCAGCGGTTTTGCCCGCCGACACCCGCATCAGATGCGGCAGAATCTGCAGCGCCATATCCTTGAACGCGCAGGTGGGACCGTGCCACAGCTCCAGAATATGCTCGCCGGCATCCAGCTCTTTCAGCGGAGCCACCGCGGGCGAACGGAACCGACCGGTCGCATATGCCGCATGGGTGCATTCCGCGACCTCATCGGGGGTAAAATCAGTGAGGAATTTCGACAACACAGCCGTTGCCCGCTCCACATACGACTGATGGCTCCACGCCGCCAGCTCGTCTTTGGTGATAGCCGGAAGCGTTTCGGGAACAAACAAGCCGCCCTCGTGCGAAATGCCCTGGGCGATCGCCTGTGCCGCCGATACGCTGACCCCGCTGTCACGGGTACTGTTATATTGCATTCTTTGTCACGCCTTTCCTTTCTCTACTATACACGCGTAAACGCGCAATAATCCACGCTTTATAATACAGTATTGACCGCCTGTTTGTCAAAGGCTGGCAGCGTCTTTGCGAAAAAATCGTAGCAATTGCTGAAAAACAGCCGGTCAAGCACCTGTTCCTCGTAATTTTTGCGATACAGATACGCATACAACGCGGGCATCACCGCCAGCCCGTTCCATGCGGCAGGCAGCGCGGTGCCGTCCATATCACAACCAAACGCCACCGTGCGCGCACCGTCGCGGCACAGAAAATGATCGAGATGGCGTTCGATCTGTTCAAAGCTCTGCTCCCCCAACTGACCGGCGCACAGGTTCAGCCCCACCAGCCCGCCGCGATCGCGGATCGCGTCAAACTGGCTGTCGGTAAGGTTGCGGGGATGAGTATACACGGCGGCGGACACCGAATGGCTCGCCACCACCGGTCCGGTCGCCAGTTCCATCACATCCCAAAAGCCCGCGCGGTTCAAATGCGACACATCCGGCAGAATGCCGCACGCTTCCATGCGGCGCACCGCCGCTTTGCCGAATGCGGTCAGCCCGCGCTCCCCCGCGCACAGGCAGCCACAGCCGCACTCGTTTTCGCCGTTCCATGTCAGGGTGATGAGATTCACCCCCAGCGCAGCGGCTTCGTCGATATGCGACAACTCCCCCGCCAGAGCGGCGGCACTTTCCAGCGCCAGCAGCGCGCCGCATTGGTGCGGCACCGACGCGTCCAGCTGCTCCCGCCACTGCACGATGCGCATACGATCGGGATGTTGCTCCGCCTGCCAGTGTGCATAGCGTAGGATACGCTGCGCCCGCTGCCATGCGGCATCACCCCGCAATGTGTCCGGTGTCCACACGGCGAACACCTGCAGCCACTCGTCCAACACCGCGCCGCGCTGCCAGTCAATGTGCAAAGGGGTGCGGTCAAGCCCGCACCCCTGCTGATACGCTTCGGACAGGGTGTCGCAATGCAGATCAAAAAGCCGCATGCAGATCCCCCGTTTCAAACGCATTTTGGAGATGGTGAATTTCCGCCGCGGCGAGCGGGTCGCCCGCCGTGGTCACCACCTCCACCACATCAAACCGCGGCTGACGTTTTTCGTCGGGATGTCCTTTCAGATACAGCGCCGCCGTTTGGATGATTTTGTTCTGTTTTGACACGGTTACCGCCTCCCGTGGAGCATAGAGTGCGCCCGGCTGGCGCGTTTTGACCTCCACGAAGGCAATATATTGCCGGTTGGCGGCAATTATGTCAATCTCGCCCAACCGGCAGCGGAAGTTGGCCGCCACAATGGTGTAGCCTTGCTCCCGCAAATACCGCGCCGCCAGCATTTCGCCGGCTGCGCCCTTGGATATGCCCGCCATAGCTGCTCCCCCTTCTATGGCTCACGCCTGCTTCGCCAGCCATTTTTTCAGAAAGCTCATCCGGTGGATGGGCGACGGTCCCTGCTCCGCCAGCGCCGCGTAATGCGCCTTGGTGCCATACCCCTTGTGCACCGCAAAGCCGTAGCCGGGATACAGCGCATCCTGCTGCTTCATATAGCGATCCCGCGTCACCTTCGCCAGAATGGAGGCTGCCGCGATGGATGCCGAGCGTCCGTCGCCCTTGACAATGGTGCGCGCCGGAACGGTCAACCCCACCGGCAGACGGTTGCCGTCGATCAGTGCCAGATCCGGTACGCATGACAAACCCTCCACCGCGCGGCGCATCGCCAAAAAGGTCGCCTGCAAAATGTTGTACTGCTCGATCTCCTCCACGCTGGCGCTGGCCACGCAGCAGCTGACCGCGGTTTGCCGAATCACATCATACAGCTTTTCGCGCTTGGCTTCGCTCAGCTTTTTGGAATCGTTCAGCCCCTCAATGTCCACCCCGGGCGGCAAAATCACCGCCGCGGCGGTAACGGGGCCCGCCAGCGGACCGCGTCCGGCCTCGTCCACGCCGCAGATGGTTGCAAAACCCTCGGCGCGCACATCGGTATCAAATGCTGTAAGCATAAATTCTCCTCCTATATAGAGCGAAAGGCGGCTCGGTCGCCGCCTTTGCTGATTGCGTTTTATGGTTGTTCGAGCGAGATACGCCCGAGTTTGCCGCCGCGGTATTCATCCAGCACTGTGGAGGCGGCGCGTTCGGTGTTGACCTCGCCGCCGGACACCAGCATTCCGCGCTTGCGCCCGATGGTTTGCAGCAGCTCCCAGCTGTCGCCGCAAAAGGCGCTGTCATCCAGCTTGTATCGCTCGATCAGGCGGTCTTTATAATCGCGTTCCAGAACGGTGAGCAGCGCACACGCCAGCTCTTCCCCATCCAGCACCTGATCTTTGATCGCGCCGGTAAAGGCCAGATACATCGCCGCGGTTTGATCTTCAAACTTCGGCCAAAGCACGCCGGGAGTATCCAACAAGTGCACCCCGCCGCCGATGACAAACCACTGGTTTTGGCGGGTGACACCGGGACGATCCTCCACCTTGGCTTTGCCGCCTTTGGTCATGCGGTTAATGAACGAGGATTTGCCCACATTGGGGATGCCCGCTACCAGCGCCCGAATGGGGCGACCGCCCATGCCTTTTTGCTCCCACATCGCCAGTTTGTCCGCCATCACCTCGCGCAGCATCGGTACAAAGCCGTTGACCCCGCGACCGGTTTTACAATCCACCGCCAGCGCGGGGGTACCCTGTTTTTGAAAAGCGGCCACCCAACGCCGGGTAGCCGCTTCGTCGGCCATATCGCTTTTGGTCAGCACCAGCACCCGCGGCTTGCCCGCCGTGAGCGCATCCATTTCCGGATTGCGGCTGCTCAGCGGCGCGCGCGCATCCAACAGCTCCGCCACCACATCAATTTGCGGCAGCACCTCTTTGATCTTGCGGCGGGTGCGCGCCATATGCCCCGGAAACCACTGGATCGTTTTTGATTGTTCCCTATCCATACCGGTCATCCTTTACAGTTTTCCAATCTTATCAAAGGGGAACAGACGGAACACCGCATGTCCCACAATATTTTCGGTTTTGATAAACGCAATATCCGCATCGCGGCTGTCATGCGAGTTGTCACGGTTGTCGCCCATCACAAACACGCAGCCTTTGGGCACCACCTGCGCGGTGGTGAAGGATTTTTGGATGGTGGCGCTGTCCTTGCCGCCGCGAATGTAATTTTCGGTCAGCTCTTTGTCGTTAACGATCACCCGTCCGGCGGCGGTGATCTCCAGCTTATCTCCCTCCACCGCGATGATGCGTTTGATAAGCGGTTCCTGCGTGTAGCGGTTGATCACCACAATGTCGCCCCGCGCCGGGGTGTAGTAATACGAGCTGGTCAGCACCAAGCGATCCTGATCCTGCAGCGTATCGCACATGGAGGTACCGTCCACCCCCACGATACGGAAAGCAAATGTGAAAATCGCCACAATCAACACCAGCGAAAAAATCGCCGTGCCGACCCAATCATATATATCGAACACCCGCCGCACCGACGCGGCCTTGCGCTCGGTTTCCACCTTGGTAACCTGATCCATCGCTGTCGTCTCCGTTCTGGTCAAGAATAGATTTAGTATACCATACTTCGTCCGGCGCGTCAAACCGGATTTTGCGGAAATTTGCCGCAGCGGACAGCGCATGAGCGCGTCCCTTTCGTTACAATCCCTCCGTCACAGCGGACGCTGTGACACCTCCCTTTGCACAAGGGAGGCTTTGGTACGCCGCTGGTTTATGCAAGAACTTATTGGTTTCTGACACCTCATCCGTCACGACCTACGGTCGCGCCACCTTTTTCTCCCGAAGACGGGCCCCTTTTGTCGGCTGCGCCGACATTTCCCCCGCACGCGGGGGAATTACCTCCGAGGGGAAGGCTTGCGAAGTTTCTGCGCTGTGCCAAACAAATAAATAAGAGAAATAAAGGATATGACAAAAGCCGGAACGGGAAAACCCATTCCGGCTTTGATCGTTTTGGTCGATTACAGCTTCTCTTTGACCTTCGCGGCTTTACCCACGCGATCACGCAGATAATAGAGCTTGCTGCGGCGCACTTTACCTTTGCGGATCACTTTGACCGCAGCCACATTCGGGGAATGCAGCGGGAACACGCGCTCCACGCCAACGCCGTAGGATACGCGGCGAACGGTAAAGGTTTCGGCCACGCCGCTGCCTTTTTTGGCAATGACGGTGCCTTCAAACGCCTGGATACGCTCGCGGTCGCCCTCGCGGATTTTTACATCCACGCGGACGGTATCGCCAACGGCAAATTCCGGCGCGACTTCTTTGATGCTGCTTTCAGCGATCAGTTTCAATGCGTCCATTTCAGAAATCCTCCCTGTTTTTTCAGACATTCATGCCTGCGCGGTGCGCGGCAGAGGACTGTCCGCTTTAATGTCTTGCTTTCGCTTGGCACTAATCCCCGCGCCGGGTGAGCCCCGCGCGGATACCAGATACCGGTATATTGTACCACAGCCGAGTGGCGAATGCAACCCCTAATTTTCAGAAATTTTTCGCCCCGCCCGGCGCGGTGTTTTTAACAAAACGGTGTGCCGTCCTTGCACAGCAGATCCAGCCGCACGGTGCGGCAGGAAACCGCTTCCTGCCCCGGCTGGCGCTGCAGCGCCGACAGGATCAGCGACGGGTTGATGGTGGTATCGCCGGAGCACGGCAGCGTCACATCCATGCGGGTTTCCTCCCCCTCTTCGGTCAGTGATACCTCCGACAGATACGGGCGGATGTCGATTTCTTTCATCTGCTTTTTCTTGGTGCGCTTTTCTACCAGAATGGCATCCTGCGCCAGCAACTGCTCCAGCGCCGCGCGGGGACAGGAGAACCACAGCCGCCAACGCGCCGCTGCCAGATCGCCCACCTTATGCACCGCCTCACCGGCGGCATCCACATGCAGTCCCTCCGGCATCACGGCGTTCAGCCGCTCCACCAGTTCGGCGTCCGGCAGATTCTGCTCCAGCCGGAAATCCATACTTTCGCGCAAGCCCTCGTATCCCAGCGACAACGGCGCCGCAAAGGTGATATACGGATGGCGGTTAAATCCCTCGGTGTACCACACCGGCAACGCAGCGCGGCGCAGCACCCGCGTCATGGTGCGGTTGAGGTCAAGGTGTGACATATACTTGGCGCGTCCGGTTTTTTCAAAGCGAATTCTCACGTTTTTCAACGCACACGCCCCCTTTCCAGCAGGATGCGCCGCACCCCGCACATTTTTGGCGGCAGTTGGGGGTGGTCACGCTTTCGTGGGCTTTTTTGTTTTCGCGGATCAAAAATTCCTTGGTGATACCGTAATCCAGATGATCCCACGGGAACACTTCGTCAAACGAGCGGGTGCGGTTGGCGTAAAACGCCGGATCCAGCCCCAGATCGCGGAATACCTGCATCCACACATCAAAGTGGAAGTGCTCGCCCCATGCGTCCAGATTGCAGCCGCGATTGTGCGCTTCCAGCAGCACCGCGCCCAGCCGCCGGTCGCCTCGCGCCAGCACCGCTTCCAAAAAGCTGGTCTGGGCATCGTGCCAGCTCAAACTGATCTTTTTGGTGGTGACCAATTTCACCAGATGCTGCTGTTTTTCACGCAGCTGCTCCATGGTGTCCTGCGGTTCCCATTGGAACGGTGTGAACGGCTTGGGCACAAAGCAGGAGGCGCTGATAGATACATTCACCCCTTTACCGCGCGGGCGGTTGGGGTTCTGATAATACAAATTAACGATCTTCTGTCCCAGTTCGGCAATACCGGCGATGTCGTCCAGCGTTTCGGTGGGCAAACCCATCATAAAATACAGCTTGACCGCTGTCCATCCGCCCGCGAACGCTTTGGTCGCGGTGCGCAGGATCTCGTCCTCCGACAGATTTTTGTTGATGGCGTCGCGCAGCCGCTGGGTACCCGCTTCCGGTGCAAAGGTAAGACCGCTGCGCCGCAGCACATTCAACCGGTTGGCAAGCTCCTCCGAAAAGCCATCCACCCGCAGCGAGGGCAGCGAAATATTGGTGTGCTCCTTTTCTGCCCATTCCAGCAGCGAGGGCAGCAGCTCTTCCAGCTTGGTATAGTCGCTGGTCGACAGCGACGACAGCGAAAATTCCTCGTATCCGCTGGAAGCGCACAAATCGTGACTTTGGCGGTTGATGACATCCGGCGATTTTTCCCGCACCGGACGATAGATATAGCCCGCCTGACAGAACCGGCACCCGCGGATACAACCGCGGAAGATCTCGCTGACCGCGCGGTCGTGGACAATTTCGGTGAACGGCACCACAAATTTATCCGGATAAAAGGACTTGTCCATATCCAGCATAATGCGTTTGCGCACCTTGGCGGGAGCGCCATCCTTGGGAGTGACCGCGTGCACAGTGCCGTCCTCGTTATAGGTAACGTCGTACAGCGAGGGTACATAGTGTCCCTCGATCTGGGCGGCTTCGCGCAGAAAATCGGCTTTGCAAAAGCCCTTGCGCTTGTGTTTGCGGTACAGCTCGGTTAGCTCGACGGTGGCCTCTTCCCCCTCGCCCAGCGAAAACACATCCACAAAATCCGCCAGCGGTTCGGGGTTGCATGCACAGGGGCCGCCCGCCACCACGATGGGACAGGAATCATCCCGATCCTTCGCCAGCAGCGGCACCCCCGCCAGCTCCAGCATATTCAATACACCGGTGTAGCTCATTTCATATTGCAGGGTAAAGCCGATAAAATCAAAATTCCGGATGGAATCGCGGCTTTCCAGCCCGAACAGATCGATGTGCCGCTCGCGCATCAACTGTTCCATATCGGTGTCCGGCGCGAACACCCGCTCGCACCATACGCCGTCCATATTGTTCAGCAGGCTATACAGAATCTTCATGCCCAAATGGGACATACCGACTTCGTACAAATCGGGAAAACAAAACGCATAGCGAATTTCCACTTCGTCCAGCGGTTTTACCACACTGTTCAACTCGCCGCCCGCATAGCGGCCGGGTTTTTGCACCTGCGCCAGCAGCTGCTCGATCTGGCTATTCATGGGGAGTTCCTCCTTGGTCGGCGAAAACGCCGTCGCTTCTCTGCCTATTGTAGCGGAAAACGCCCGCGTTTTCAATAGGCGGCGAAAAAGAACTTCCCCCGCGGCAAGAAAATGGTGGTATAATGCGAATATACAAACACGAACACGGTCTATATACACGAAAGGCCTTTTCACAAAGTAAGCGGGAGGGATGCAAATGGAGGACAAGCAAATTGTGCAGCTGTACTGGCAGCGGCAGGAAGCCGCCATCACCGAAAGCCGACGCCAATACGGCGGGATGCTGGACGGTATCGCCTACGGCATTCTGCAAAGCCGCGAGGACAGCGAGGAATGTGTCAACGACACCTATCTGCGGGCATGGGACAGTATGCCGCCCCAGCAGCCACGGAGCTTGGGTGCTTATCTCGGGCGCATCACCCGCAATTTGAGTATCAACCGGTTTTACAAAAACCACGCGCAAAAGCGCGGCTCCGGCACACCGATGAGCGAGCTTAGCGACTGTGTTCCGGCGCCGCAATCGGTGGAACAACAGGTGGACGCGCACCGGCTGGCAGAGGTGCTGCGTGCATGGCTTTCGGCGTTGCCGCCGGAGGAGCGGGGGCTGTTTTTGCGGCGATACTGGTTTGCCGAATCGCTGGACACGCTCGCCGCTGCCTGCGGCACCACCCCGAACAAGCTCGCCGGACGGTTGTTCCGTCTGCGGCGCAAGCTGAGAACCACCTTGGAACAGGAGGAATGTTTATGAACGAACGCGATTTGTTTGACGCGATCACCCAAACGCCGGACGAGATGGTAGAAGAAGCGCGCCACGCGAATTTGAAAAAACGCACCACACACTGGCGGGCATGGGTCGCGATCGCCGCCTGTGCGGCGGTGGTGGCGACCGCGGTGTTCACTCTGTCGCCGTGGCTGCCCGGCAGCATCATCAGCGGCACCGCCGCGATCCAGCCTCTGGTAAAGGTGCAATATCCGCAGGGATACGATATGGAAGATTATGACGCGCGGTCGCAGATATACGATCAAAATCCGGTGGACAAATCCTTTTTGACGGCGGTGAACGATTTTTCCTATCAAACCGCCGCCACGCTGCTGGCGCAAAGCAAGGGCAACCAAAACTATTCGCCGTTGTCGCTGTACTACGCGCTGGCGGTCGCCGCCACCGGCGCAAACGGCGATACCGCCGCGCAGTTTTACAAGCTGTTGGGCGTCGCGGGCAGCGACACGCTGGCGACCCAGTGCAGCCATTTGTACCGGCTGCTGTACACCGACAACAATATCGGGCAGTTGAAAATGGCCAACTCGGTATGGTGCAACCGGGAAACCACCCCGAAAACGGCGTTCGCCCAAACCGCCGCCGAACAGTTTTATGCCTCTATGTACACGGCGGATTTTTCGCAAAACAGCACCGCCAAGGCAATGGGCCAATGGATCGCGGACAACACCGGCGGGCTGTTGGCACCGGATATCGAGCTGCAGCGCGACCAGCTGTTGGCGCTATACAACACCGTTTATTTTTGCGATGAGTGGACAAACGATTTCAGCAAGGATAACACCAAAGCCGACACCTTTCACACCGCCGAAGGCAAAGAAGTTACCTTTGATTTTATGAACGCCGTACAATCCACCGCTTTTGTGCGGGGGGACGGATTCGTCCGCGCCCGTTTGGCGCTGAAAAACGGCGGATACATGGAGTTTGTGCTGCCGGATGAGGGCATCAGCCCCCGCGAACTGATCGCCACACCGGAACGCGCCGCGACCGTTTGGAGCGGCGGCACAGAACAGATGGGTGAGGTCCGCTGGAAGCTGCCAAAGCTCGAGATTGCCTCGACACTTCATCTGGCAAAGACATTACAAGCGCTGGGACTGACCAACGCGTTCGGTGAGAGTGCCGATTTTTCAAGGATGGTGGACGGTACGACCTATATTTCCGAGGTTCAACAAGGTACCCGTATCCGCTTGGATGAAAAAGGAGTGGAAGCCGCCGCGTATACAGAAATCTTATATGCCGGAAGCGCGGCGCCCTCTCCAAACCCGCCCGATATGATTTTGGATCGACCGTTTTTGTACGGACTGTATACGGCGGAGGACACACCGCTCTTTTTAGGTATCTGCGACGATCCCACCGCCTCATAACCACGACCGCCCCGAAGAACACGTTCTTCGGGGCGGTTTTCAGTGACGGTGTTTATAACAGGTGAGCAGCGCCAGATACAGGGTAACGGCCAGCAACGTGAAGTTGTAGCCGCCCGCCAGCAGCACCGTGAACCCGAACACCAGCAAACCAAACAGCAAACACAGCGACAACCCGAACACCAGCCGTCCGGCGCGGTCGGGGTCGCCGCGCTGCGACAGCAAACACAACAACGCCTGCCCGCCGTCCAGTGGTTCGATCGGCAGCAGATTAAACACCCCGATCACCAGCGGTACCCCCACCGCCATCCCCGCTCGTCCGGTCAGCGCCAGCGCCGCGGCGCTTGCCAAATTGACCATCGGCCCCGCCAACAGCACTGCGATCTGGCGGTGATAACCAACGGTGGCATCGGTTTGCTGCATCCGCATCCCAAACGCGCCCAGCTCCACCCATACCGGCTGGCGCCACCACAGCAGCGCCGCGACCACATGACCACTTTCGTGCATCAGCGACGCTGCCAGACACCACAACGCGATCTCTCCCCCATCCGCCAGCATCAACGCCAGCAGCGAGGCAAGAAACAGCACATTGACCGACAGCCGCAACGACCCGAGCCGCAGCTCAAGCATACGCCGCCACCGGCACCACCCCGGAGGGATCATAGCGGGTGTCATCCTGAAACGTTTCCACATGAACATGGTTGCCGGTGGCATCGCCGGTGGCGCCCACCTGTGCTACCTTGGTGCCTGCTTTGACCGTGTCGCCGATGTTTACCAGCACGCGAGAGCAGTGGGCATAAAAAATCTCCAGGCCGTTGCCGTGGTACAGGCGGACATAGTTGCCGTAGCTGTCGCTGGTACCGGCATCCACCACCACCCCGAAAAACATGGCGTAGATCGGATCGCCGGCATCGGCGGCAATATCCACGCCGGCATGGAACTGCCGCCCCGGTCCGGTGGGATTATCGCGGTAGCCATAGCCGGAGGTGAGCACCCCCTGATCCACCGGCAAACGCGCCACCAAATTGGTTTGCAGCCGCACAAAGGACGACCCTTTGGGCGGCTGCACAGCTTTGGCGACCGATACCACGGCGGGCTGGTCGCATTCCTCGCCGGTGGTGGTCGCGGTGGGAACGGTCGTGGTGGCGGTGCCGGAGGTGGAGGCAGTAGAGGTCGTGGATGAGCCAGTGGGTGCGGGATCGTCCTCCGTTGCCGGGCGGGGCGGCGTTTCAAACAGCGCCGCGATAGTCGCCATAACGCTATCGTCCGCGATCGCCTGTTGAAAAGATGCCCGCAGCTGGGCGAAAGCATCGCCGCCAGCCAGCCGCAGCAGCAGCGTCACCAGCAGCAACGCGGCACAAGCGATGCTTTGCACCGCGATCATTTGCAGTCCCGTGGCTCCCCCGCCGTTTGGGCGGGCGGAGTGGCGGGGGGAGCGTTTGGGTTTGTCTTCCGGCATTGTCAACTCCACCCCGCTCTCTTATACGATGATGCAGATAAGTCCGTTGCAGCCTTCGTTGATGATGCGTTCCACCGTTTCTTTCAGCTTCATGCGCGCGTCGGTCGGCATCCGATACAATTTATTATGCAATCCTTCGTTGACCAGACCGTACAGTGAGGTGCCGAAGATGTTGGACTCCCAGATTTTTTCGGGCGAATCCTCAAACTCGCGCAGCAGATAGCTGACCAGCTCCTCCGATTGCTTCTCCGACCCCACAATGGGCGACACCTCGGTAGTGATGTCGGCTTTCATCAGATGGATGGAGGGAGCCTGCGCCCGCAGCCGTACGCCGTAGCGCCCGCTTTGCTTAATAATTTCCGGCTGCTCCAGCGTCATTTCCTCCAACGATGGCATGACGATACCGTAGCCGGTGGCTTCCACCTCATCCAGCGCATTTTTGATCTTGTCGTACCGCTTTTTGATGGCTGCCAGCTCCTGCATTTGCGTCATCAGCGCAGTTTCGTCCGCCACCGGCAGCCCGGTGGTTTCTGCCAGCAGGCGGTAAAACAGGTCGGGAGCCACGGTGAGTGCCACCTCGGCAGCGCCGCGCCCCAGTTCCACGCTGTCCACCCGCGCGTTGTCGATGTGTTCACACCCCAGCATCGCGCTCGCCATGGTGGTGACCTGGCTGATTTTGTGCACCTCCGCTGCTGCATCCCGCACCGCGTCAAAAATGGCTTTGCGGATGGGATGGGTGCGGTCTACACCGGTGAGCCAGCGGGGCAGCTCCACCCCGATCTCCCGCACCGGAAATTCAAACAGCACCTTTTCCAGCACACGGCGGATCTGATCCTCGTCCATATCCAGACAGTTGATCGGGCACACCGGCGCGCCGTATTTGGTTTCCATTTCGGCAGCCATTCGCAGGGTATCGGGCGACAGCGGCTCCACCGCGTTGAGCACCACCACAAACGGCTTGTGGATGGCTTGCAGCTCACGGATGACCCGTTCTTCGGCTTCTTCGTATTCGGCGCGCGGAATGTCACCGATGCTGCCATCGGTGGTGACCACCAGCCCGATGGTGGAGTGTTCTTCGATCACCTTGTGGGTGCCGATCTCCGCCGCCATATTGAAAGGAATTTCCTCCTCAAACCACGGCGTTTTTACCATGCGGGGGGCATCGTTTTCGATATACCCCAGCGATGAGGGCACGATATAGCCCACGCAGTCGATCAGACGCACATTCAGCGCGGCGTTGCCGTCCATGGTGATGGTGACTGCCTGTTCGGGAATAAACTTGGGTTCGGTAGTCATGATGGTGCGTCCGGCTGCCGATTGGGGCATTTCGTCGGTGGCGCGGTCGCGGCGGTATTCACCGTCGATGTGCGGAATCACCAGCGTATCCATAAACCGTTTGATAAAGGTGGATTTGCCGGTGCGCACCGGCCCCACCACGCCGATGTAAATGTCACCGTCGGTGCGGGTGGCGATGTCCCGGTAAAGGTTTTGATTGGTCATACTCTCTGTCCTCTTTTCCGTTGCATTGTTCGTGATAGATAGGTATGTGTCGGTAGTACCGAATATGCCTGTATGGACAGAAAGATTGCGATGGCGGCGGGTGGTGAGTGGTTGAATTTTTTATTATCCACCTCATCCGCCTCGCTTCGCTCAGCACCTTCCCCTCCCAGAGGAAGGCTTTCACGCACCACGAGTTGTATCGGTTGTTAACACCTCATCCACCGCCGTTCGGCGGTCCCCCTTTTTCTCCCGAAGACGGGCCCC